>Ga0180301_10000337_pt1 | contig 36504 bp, 37 predicted proteins | sample GuaBasSediGuay16_FD_121797 | JGI IMG/M metagenome (GOLD analysis project Ga0180301, IMG submission 121797) | Subseafloor sediment microbial communities from Guaymas Basin, Gulf of California, Mexico - Guay16, Core 4569-2, 12-15 cm | ecosystem: Environmental > Aquatic > Marine > Hydrothermal... | reverse complement strand
CGAGACTATAGCTTTTCCATACAAAATCTTAATTTAACGTTATACTAGGCTCCAATAGGTTTCTAAGTAACCAGCCTAAATTGATTATTATAGTTGCTTTGAATTACCTGCCAAATGTCTTTAGTGACGTGTACAGGATATTATGGGTGTGAAAGCTAAATATACTGTCCTCTCTAATTAATGGGCAGTAATACGTAATATGCTGGCATCATGTTAGTATCGGGTGAAAGGTGTAGCTAATGTTACCTGACTTAGTACTACTATTTGTTGGCGCTGTTGGTATAGGCTTTGTTTCAGCAATTACAGGGATTGGTGGAGGTAGTCTAATGGTCCCCTTCATGGTTTTAATAATGAATTATGATGTCAAGGTGGCCATAGCCACTAGTTTACTATGTATAATCGTAACCTCATCTTCAGCTGCTAGTGTGTATCTTAGAAAGGGACTAATTGATATAAAGACTGCTTTACTCCTAGAACCTACTACAGCATTAGGCGCTATAGTTGGTGCCTTTATAACCATTACATTACCTGTTAAGGTTGTTAAAGGTGCTTTAGGATTACTGCTCTCCTACATCTCAATAACAATGCTGAGAAAAGCCTTGAAAAAGACTTCAGTAGAGGATAAAAGTGGTGAAGCCAAGCTATTACCCCTCCGTAAATTACTGGGTATCTTGATCTCTTTCTTAGCCGGCATGGCTTCGGGAATGTTTGGTATAGGTGGAGGCGTCATTAAGGTACCGCTCATGACATTAATATTGGGATTACCTATCAAAACAGCGGTTGCAACAAGCTCTTTCATGGTCGGGCTAACAGCTGCTAGTGGTGGAATAGTATATCTTACCAAAGGTCTTGTTGACCCCTTGTCTGTAGTAGCTATAGCCTTAGGCATAATACCTGGCGCCACTTTAGGTGCTAAGTATATGAGAAAACTTAAGTCATGGATCGTGAGGCTTATATTCTCGCTCATACTATTGTATGCATCAATTAGATTGCTTTACTCAATACTTGTGTAGGCTGATATACCTTGTACAAAGCTCCATCTATAGTGTTGAGGTATGGGGTAATTGCTGGCTTAATTATAACTATAGTGGGTATTACACTTAACACTTTACTAAACATGGATACCACAATAGTGATGATCGGGTTAATGACTATCGTTCTAACACCTTTAACTTCATTATTCGTGCTAAGTATCATATTAATCTTGAAGAAAGATATCAATGGTTTTATCCTATCTCAACTTGCAATAATCATTATATTGGCTTCAATACTGCTATCACTCTATAAGTGAGATAATGAATTCCTCTTAACCACACTTGCCAACCTGATTAAATTTTTCATCTCCTAGCTACTTAAAGTAGCCATTATAATAGCTATGCTAGTATCGTAGCATAGATAATGTAGATTTTTTATGGCTTGCCATGATGGCTTAGGCTATGTTAATGGCGAGATAGCGAGAATACATGAAGAGTTGGCAAAGATGGATGGAATAAAAAGGGCTAAGGGTATACTTATAAGTGATAGTTAAGTAGTGTAAGCTTAATGGTGACTCCTAGTTTCCGATACATGCTTCTCAAGGTTGGGCGGAGAGGAGGCTAGGAGAAATCATGATGAACCACTCACGGACAAAAAATGTAAGTGGGGAACAGTCAGAATATGCGATTAAAAAGTGTTACCCATAATGTCATGATCCTACTAATCCTCTTGTTAATCATAGTTGTTGGAGGAATTATTTTAACTATATACATTCCACTGCAACAAGAGAAAATGGGTAATATTGTTCAATATACTTTAACATCTACAATCAGGCCTTATGTTGTAGGGTCTCTGGGTAGGAGTTATAAAGAGATACTGGAGGATTTTCTCTTTAAAGCTAGGAACTGGTATCGTTTAGAGAAAGATAACCCATTGCCAGGTATGAAGGAAGCAGTATATCTAGATGAGCAGGCTAGGTATTTTCTCTTTAATGCGAAGGTTATTAATGAAAGCTATGTTGTTGTTAATGATAGCTTATATCGCTATGTTATCCTTAGATACCAGGGCTTGGCCGACAAACTAGAATCTGAAAAAGTCACACTATGTCCTAATGTTCATGTTGAACGTATTCACGAAAATATAAACGTGACAACAACTGGTGGCCGGTGTTGGCTTTGTAGAATTAACATAGGGGACAAAAGCCATATGATCCGTATTTGCGAGATACCATTTGTTATAGGCTTATACAAGCTTTATGGTGATGTAATCCATGTTAATGATACTATGTTCGTTGTAAGGCTTTATATTGTATACACTTCTCCAAATGATTGGGAAAGTTTATGGTTGTTACTGAATGAAGTAGAATAGATCACTCCTTGATATGGACAGCTTAAGAGATTATTTAACAAAGTACTTGTTTCCTAAAAATAACAGTTTAGAAATACAGCAAGCAATCAATTAACCCAGTGCACATAGTAGACGATAGGATAGACATCTAGAATAGACGGTTAATGTATGAGTGGAGGGAAGCGTATTTATTGTTATTCAGCATGTTGTAATGGATCTTAGCTCTATCAGCCTTATGGATACATTGAGAACAAAAAGTTATGTATCAGGGTTATTCCTCTATTAATTAGTTTGTACCATATGATTACTGATAATTAGTAAAAGAATCTGGAGCAAGGTTGTTTAACTTGATTTGTTTCATAGTTGGTAAGCTTTAATTAGATAGATAACATATTATCTATATGGTGTATACTTTGTCTACAACCATTAGGGTGTCTAAGAGGACTAAGGATCTGTTGACTAAGGTGCTGATTAAGTTAGAGAATGAGCTGGGTAGGCGTCTAGACTATGACGAAGTTATAAGGATTTTAGTGGAGAGAAGTGGCATTCGCAATCCAGAGTTGTTACTTAGACTCAAGGAGATGAGTGTTTCTAGAGAGATTGTCGAGGAAGCTCATAAGTTATTGGAGGAGACTAGGTTTGAGGAAAGAGTTTTTGAGAGGAGATATGGTTCTCGACACAAGTATTCTAGTTGAAATAGTATTTGCAACAGATATTGGTAGAGAGCTCATAGACCATATTTTAAACGATGTCATCAGACCCTATACTACAACATTAAATATTACAGAAACCCTCTACATCGTATGCCGTTTACTCGGTATAGAAGAGGCTAAGAAAAGAGTAAACCTATTAGTAGACTCTGGTTACCTAGAGATTGTAAACTCGGATAATGTAAGCTTATCTGCCGCTGAATGTAAATGCAGATTTCCTATAAGCATGGTTGATTGCCATACATTAGCCCTAGCGAGAGAATATAAGATACCTGCATTATTCTATAGATTGGAGAACAGGTTTAAACCCATAGTAAACCAGTTAAAAACATGGATAAACAATGAAATATACTTTATAACCGAGAAATAAGGATATGAACAAGAATTCCTAGTCCATGATACTACTTTTATGGCGACTCATTGTCTAGACTTTAGAGTCGTTATCTAACCCTCTTTATTCAAAGGAGGCCTGAGCTCTGAAGAACTCTATTTAAGTCATGGACTTTTGTTTTTGTAAATCAGTGTAAATTATGTTTTTCTTTCAAGAAGCATACTGGCCTTAGTTAAGATAATGCTTATTATAATCAAAATAACACCTATTATAGCGGTAATGTAGAGTATCATTAATGGTATTATTTTAGCAAATGTACAGTAAGTTTTCCAAAGAGTCGTTTCAAATAATGGTGAAAGAAATATTAAAGCTTCAATTAGAACCCCTAAGCCCACGCCTAGAATGAATACTCTAACCCATTTAGATACCATATTCTCTAACCTCTTACCCTGTATTACTCTATAATGTTATCATTATAATTGTTCCTGATAGGGATCGGGTATGACGTGCCTATCAATAAATGTAGAACCCCTTAACTCTATATACTAAGTTCTCTTCCTTGAGTTGAAATCAATAAAGAGCGTACGATGGCTTTAGTAGTATGTTATGGTCATAGTGAACTGATATAATGAGACCTGATTAGAGTCCAGAGTTACAGTGCAAGATTACTTGCTGCCTGATATAGGAAAAGACATGTACCGAGACTTTAAGCACTTAATACGAATTTCATTCCAGAAGCCTATTGCATCACCTATGGCTTTTAAGTCTGAAGAATTAATGCCTTTTGATAGTCTTATTTTTAGTTTCAAAACTTCAATCGGTAGCTTGAGTAAGCCGAGTAAATAACTTGGAATCTTTTTTAACATGTATTTAGTACCGTTATGAAGATAGAGGTCTTTCTCTCTGCTTGGTTTAGATAAAAGAGTTTTACTGGAAATAGCTTTCAATCCTTTTCTTAGAAAGAAGCTATAATGGGCAAGCCTTTGCTTGATCAGTAATTTTGTTGGCGAGATACAAGTTTTTATGACAGGGTGTAAAGTATCATAGAGATCCCAGTCAAGAGTCAATAATGAATTATTCTTAAACGCTCTAGTGAAGGCGTCTGTCCCGGGTAGGGGCGTATATATTGAGAATTGTGCAGAGTCTAAGCCATAATAGATAAGCTTATAGGCATAACGAAGAGTAGTATTCATAGCTTCTTTCCCCTCGTATGGTGCCCCAAGAATGAATCCAGCGTGAACGATTATGCCTGCGTCTGATAGGATCTTTACTGCTTTAGCTGAGATGTCTGGACTAATATTTTTCCTCATGTTGCGTAGTGTGTTTGGGTCACCAGATTCTATACCTAGGAAAACTATTCTAACACCAGCATCATAGAGCAAGTTAGCTATTTCTCTATTTTTCGCAACAAAATCAGCCCTTAATTGGATTATGAACCGTAGCTTATTGAACCCCTTTCTAATGATCTCTTTAAGCAATCTTATTTTTTCTTCAAGAAACTTCTTAACAGGCACTATAAAATTATCATCCACTATGAAAACCCATTTATAGCCTAGCTCATAGATCCTTTTTAGCTCCTCTAGAACCCTCTTAACTGATTTAAACCTCCATACACCACCCCACATCTTGGTTACTGAGCAGTAGTCACAGTTATAGGGACAACCTCTTGATGTTTCAATAGTTATAGTACTACCGTTGGGATCTAGTAGACCCATTGTATAATGTTTTTTATCGAAAATCTCGAACATCGGAAATGGCAGTTTGTCGAGATCCCATATAAAGTCTCTAAGAGGATTTCTCACAATTTTTCCATATCTATCCCGGAAGGCAATTCCTTTAATACCGTGGAGAGAACCCCCTTCTTTATACACTCTAAGTAGTTCACTAAATGTTTCTTCACCTTCATGTAGAACTACAGCGTCAAAGCCGTCTCTTAAAAGCAAAGGATAGACAAAGGTTGCATGATGTCCTCCAGCCACGATCAGGCTGTCACTCGTCTCCTTAACAAGTTTTGCTGTCTCAACACTTGGCCTGTGTAATGAAGAAGCATTTAGTATAAAGCCTACTATGTCAGGATCATAATCCACGATCTCTTTAGCAAGTTTTCTAGGCCCCCACCTATGTATCGAAGCATCAAAGAACTTAACACTGTAACCAGCCTGTTTAGCAAGAGAAGCCAGATATGCTGCTGCAAGAGGAGGGAAACGAACACCAAAAGAGCTCTCATAACCTCCTCCTAATTTACTAGCTAGGACTAAAGCAACTCTCATTATATGTCGCCAGACATGAGATTTAAACTTGTGGGAAAAATATTTGGGAGAAATTTACTTCAATGCGGTTATTCTTCCTTCTTTTCTTAACCTATATACTCTCCAAGTGGGTGTTACATGCCTTGGATGGCTAGCTTTTACGGCATCTACCCTTCCAACACTAGTGTTCCTAGGCCATGTCTTTGGTTCTTCTGGGTTCTTATACGCTATCTCAGAGATCTCTTTTAATCTTGCCGCGTATTTCTCGATGTTTTCTTTCGTCTCTGTATCTGTAAACTCTATCATTAATGCTTCAGGAACTATTAGTGGGAAGTATATTGTTGGAGCATAGAATCCTGCGTCCAATAGTCCTTTTGCGACATCCTCCGCACTAACACCTACTTCATCGTGCATTGGCTTAGCACTTATAACTGTCTCGTGTTTTCTAAATCTTCCCTTACCATAGATTACGTCATATCCTTTCACATTCTCCATAAGCTTCATGAAGTAGTTTGTATTGATTACTGCTTGTTCCGTGGCTTCTTTAAGTCCCTGAGGCCCCATGGCTAGTATGTAGACGAAGCCCCAGACAAGTGGTATCACGTTTCCAAAGAATGCTTTCAGCATTCCTACAGAATACTTGCCTGGCCACTTCAGCTTATACTTCTTTTCTTTCTCATCGTATACGACGATGGGTCCTGGGATTAGATCGCTCAGCTTAATACCCTTTTCAGGATCTACGATCCTATCTTTGACACAAATTGGTCCTGCACCAGGCCCTCCGCCACCATGTGGCGATGAGAATGTTTTATGTATGTTTATATGCGCTATGTCAAATCCCATGTCACCAGGTCTTGCATATCCCATTATACCATTGAGGTTTGCTCCATCATAGTATAATAGTCCGTCAACTTCATGGATTATTTCAGCTATCTCAAGGATGTTTTCTTCAAATAATCCTAGAGTGTTTGGATTAGTCAGCATGAGTCCAGCTGTAGACTCTGATACAGCAGCTTTTAATGCATCTATATCTACATTCCCTCTTTCATCACTCTTTATTGTCACAACTTTAAATCCTGCCATAGCCGAGCTTGCAGGATTTGTTCCATGAGCTGAATCAGGTATTATGATTTCCTTCTTCTTATCAATCTGGCCTTTAAGCTCATGATACTTTCTTATGACTAGTACACCAGCTAATTCTCCGTGAGCACCTGCAGCCGGATGCAACGTACAGGCATCCATGCCCACGATATTTGCAAGCCATTTTTGAAGTAGATACATTATTTCCAGTAATCCCTGTACGGTTCTTTCATCTTGTAGTGGATGGAGCATCGTAATCCTAGGATCAAATGCTAGCTCCATCGCTATCTTTGGATTGTATTTCATTGTACAAGAGCCCAGTGGGACCGGGCCATTATCGACTCCATAGGACATTTGCGAGAGATTGACAAAGTGTCTTAGCACCTCGACTTCGCTTAAATCAGGTAAGTTTGGTGGCGAACTCCTCTTAATCTTTTCAGGAATCTTTATCTCTCCAACAACTCTCTTGATCTCTTCTTCAACCTCGGGTACTAGGAACCCTATTCTACCTGGAGCGCCTAATTCAAATAATATTGGTTCATCCCATCTAGCTTGTCTAAACATGATCTCACTCCTCGAGAATTTCTTTAAGTGTATCAACCAAGAGATCTATGTCTTCTTTAGTATGGAGCTCTGTTACACAAAATAGTGCTGTTTCTCCTAGCTCAGGGAAATACTGTTTAATGTATAGTCCTCCATGGATACCATTTTCTAGCAGTTTTTCATGAATATAATTGTATTGTTTGCCGGTGTTATCGAAGTTTACTGTAAATTCTTTAAAGAAAGTACTCTTGAAGAGCGGTGCCTTGACCCCCGGTAATTCATTGAGCTTCTTAGCAGCATAATGTGATCTATACATGATTAGTTCTCCAAGCTTCTTAAATCCTTCTTTACCCAACAGTGCCATGTATACTCCAGCAGCAACAGCACATAATGCCTCATTAGTACATATGTTTGACGTGGCTCTTTCTCTCCTAATATGTTGCTCTCTAGTTTGTAGCACCATTGCAAACGCTCTCTGTTTACCGTCTTTAGTAGTTGTTAACCCCATGATTCTTCCAGGCATTTGTCTAACAAACTTCATATTCCATTTTGTTGCAAAAATCCCCAAATAGGGTCCTCCATAGTTTAGTCCAAGACCTAGGGGCTGTCCTTCACCAACAGCTATATCGGCTCCCAATCTTCCCGGAGCTTCTAATACACCTAGGCTAATTGGGTCAACACCCATTATGAAGAGCGCTTTGTAGTCATGTGCTATTTCTCCTATATCTCTAGCATTTTCTTCAATAAAGCCCAAGAAGCTTGGGTTTTCGACATATACGGCAGAAGCTTTTCTATCTGAAAGCTTTTTCTTCAAGTCTTCTAAGTCCATCAACCCTGTCTCAGGATCATATTTAACTGTCTCGATCTTATATCCATGAGGCCATAGGTATGTTTCAGCTACTTTCTTGTGGAATGGGTTCATTGTCGATGGTACAAGGACTTTATTACGTTCCTTATTGATACGGAACGACATTAAGAATGCTTCAGCGGCGGCTGAAGCCCAATCATACATTGATGCATTAACTACTTCCATTTCAAGTAGCTCTGCCATAAGGCTCTGATATTCAAACAAAGCCTGCATTAAACCATAAGCTATCTCGGCTTGATACGGTGTATAAGTCGTCATAAATTCTCCACGCATCATAATGTATCTAACAACACTTGGCACATAATGAGGCCATGCGCCTCCGCCTAGAAATGGTGGAGGATATTTGAATACTTTATTCTTATCAAGAAGCCTATCAACGTAACGCCTTACTTCAATCTCTGATAACGGTCTACCAACACCTATTTCTAATTTCTCCCAATCCTTAACTCTAGCCTCTTTAGGAATGTCTTTAAAGAGCTCCTCTACATCCTTAACTCCAATTTTTTGAAGCATCTCTTTCTTTATATTCTCAGGAGAGTTTGGAAGCCAGGGATGTCGAACCAAAGTAAATTACACCCATATAAGGTTTACAAATAATAGTAATATAGGATAGGGAAAATAACAGTATCTACCATGATCCAAAATACAAACATTTATTTGGCCAAATCCTCTCTACTATATAAACACAAGAATTGATCTTGACACGATCATGTTAAGATTTAATAATGGTTTTCTTTAAGACGTTATAACTGGGGAGGGTGATTTAGAATACCATGGTAAAAAAGTTTGGCGTATACATACCCGACGACATTATATCTGATCTAGAGAAATGTATGACTGTTCTTGGACTAAAGACTAGATCAAAGCTTATACAAGAAGCACTAAGACTATTCATTATGGAGCACAAATGGAGTTTAAAGGGTAAAGCAGCAGGCATCATAGGGATACTGTATAATCATGAAACAGATCATATCGATGAAATACTAACTGATATACAACATAAATATCTAGACATCATTATTAGTGCCCTCCACATTCATCTAGACAAAGAAAAATGTATGCTAATAATCGCTGTCAGGGGTCCTTCAGATAAAATCAATGAGCTACTTGGTAAAATAAAGAATCTTAAAGGAGTTATGTTGGCACGGCCCCTCTTGCTATCGATGGATTAACGTGCTAGAATCCACATTGTATTTACACTAAAGAGTCAATGTTTTTATATATGATGATAAACGACTTTATTGCAAATATAAAGCTTATTGAAGCTACGAGTATTATTGCTATTAACGACATGTACATAAACTCTATACCAATACCTAAAGCTGAGGCAGCATTCCCAACTTCTGATGGATCAATTAGTGTTTTTATAGAGTAGTTTATAGCCACAGCATCCACGAGCATAGTGAAAGGAATTAATACCGAGGCTAGAACTGCACCTAACTTTCTCCTAGCCCTAAACGCGTGAATAGATATAAACAAAGGAAATAACAGGAATCCTATCAAGAATACTGTTATACGTAGGAATATTGGAGCAATAATTAACGCTAATACAAATGACAGGATATATCTCCTAAAAGCCTTTTTTACGATCGCGATATATCCGGTAAAGTCCCAATATGATGCAACTATATACGATGTTAACTTTTCTACTTCAGACACAACATCATCCTTTTTAACATCGTTTTTTCTCAACAGTCTTAAAGCGTTCTTGGCTTTATCAACAAGTGCTAAAGAAAGCTTATAATCATTGACCTTTATTTCCTGAATAGACTTGTTAACATATTCTTTAGACTTGAGTATACGTCTAGATAAACGATTATAATCCTGTGGGGAATTAGAGAAAAAAGCTTTAAGTTCTAGATCAAGTTGATCCAGTATTCTTAATAGCTCTCTGAGCTTTTCCCTAGCTTTCACTCTCCTTTCTCCTCTTACTAACCTGTAGCCACTTATAGCCAACAAATGCTAGTAGTCCAAAGACTACTATCCATCCAAAAGCGAGAAAGGCTAGAGCCTCTGGTGCGAAGGGCATGATCATGTACCTCCACGTATCTCTTTACCGTATCTTCTATAAATTACCACCTTGTTTATTACCAGGCCTACTACGAACATCACAAACATCATAACAACAGCGAGCCATCCAAACATGTTTTCGGGTATAGCAGGTGGCGTAGAGGTTCCGGTTACAGCAAACCATACTAACATTATGATCAAGTATATTGGGGTTATTACTCCAGCAACTATACGCCAATACCATTTAGGTATCGTCAAGAACGCTCCACGATGCAGTTCCTCATAGCTCTCTTCAACACCCCATAACCATAGAACGGCAACTACCTCAATTAGAGCTACAACTACTAGTATTAATGAGCCTGCATAGAAGTCCGCTAGATCAAGATAATCTGTTAACTGGGGAGTATTCATAGCTCCTTCAATATTAACAAAGACCCCAGCAAGGAATACTAGCGTGAAGGAGATCCATGCTGAAACGCTTCTCTTTATGTTAAAGTCCTCCTCGAATATAGTTGTAATAACATTAATTATTGCTATCGCGCTAGTTGTTCCAGCAAACCATAATAGTGAGTACCATAAGAATCCTGCTAACGAACCTAATCCTCCTAGTTTACCAAAGAGTGGTGGCAACGCGCTAACTGATAGCATGAAGCCAGATAGACATCCATGCTCAACTTGTACTAGAGGCGATGCACCCAGAGCGTCAAGAGCGTCACATAGTGATGCCCCAGGATTTTCTGCAAGCCAAGCGTTTATGGCTTCCTGTGAAGGCATGACATAGCCTCCAAATGCGTATGCTAATGGTATGGCTATACTTGCACCCATTACCACTTCGGCAAACTCGTTTAGTGACGTTGTTGTTAGCGCGCTTAATGGTATATCGTCTTCTCTTCTAAGATAGCTTGCATAATTCGGTATAATACCCGCTATACCAATACTCAGGGTAAAGAATATTTGACCAGCTCCTTCAATAAATGCTGTTGGATCTCCTAGTTTAGTTAGCTTAGGTGTCCAAAGCCATTCAAACCCCTTTATACTACTCCATTCAGGCTTTACAGGCGCTCCTAGTGTTAAAGACAATACAATTAGTACTATGCCTTCTAAGAATAATATTGGCATCATTATCTTTGCCGCTATCTCGATACCTCTTCTAATACCTCTCGAAACTATAAATGTCATTATAAATAATGAGATCAACCATGCAGGGAAGTTGTATACTGGATTAGTTAAGAAATCAACAAGATACCCAATAGCGTCACCAGCTGTCTCGAATTCAGCAAATACTCCTCCCAGTGAAGAGCATGCATAAAATGCCATCCATCCTACTATGTTTGAATAATACCCTGTGATCATGACACCAGCTATAAAAGCTATAGCACCACCTATTATTGCAAACCATGCCGCTGATGATGGTGATAGTTTTTTCTTTGCTGTTAAATACAGCATCGGGGCTAGATGACCATGACCGAATTGTCCACCATATCTTCCTAAAACCCATTCAACAAACATTATCGGTATGCCTAGCAGGACTAATGCAATGAAATATGGTATTAAGTATGCTCCACCACCATAGGCGGCTGCTTTAGCTGGAAATCTAATGAAATTACCCAATCCAACAGCATTACCAGCCATTGCCAATATTAATCCCAATTTTGTAGCCCAGTGTTCCCTCTGTTCGACCATAATCTAACTCACCTTTTTGTGGGATAGCCTACACAGTTTTGCAAACACTATATGTAGGGTAGAATTAAAAATTTTACTATAATAACTCATTGTGTCCTGACATTATATCTAAAATTAAGAGAAAAATATCTATTTATCATTATCCTTAGGCATATGTATTTTAAAGTGTAATAGGGTTTTTGTAGATTTGTAGACCAAACCAATTATAATAAATTCTTCACACACATCCATGTTGTTCAAACATATCTTACTTTATTACCAAATTTTTTCTTAATTCTTTCAACTAGCGTTATATACCATTTGGGGACTTTAGCGTCTTTAATGCATCTATCCGGAGTATATGCTCTAATATCAAGAATAGGAGTTCCATCAAAGAGGTCCAAGCCCTTTACTTTAAGAAATCTGTCGTTTCTCTCAACTAACTCAACAATAGATAATGCTATTGGGTTCGGCCTATGAGGTGAATCGCTGCAGAAAACGCCTATTTCAGGGATATCATCTATCTTTACTCCTAGTCTAGCCCACTTTCTATGTCTAATTTTAAGCACTTTTCTCTGTTCCTCGCTAACCTTATGTAGAAAGGCAATTACTATTATGTGAGAAAATTCTTCAATACCATCAAGCCCTTTAGCGTATTCAGGAAAGATTTCAATAACTCCTTCAACTCCTTCAACACTATTTCTTACATCATTGTCCGAGGCTTTAGTATGAACGATTCCTATAGGCTTTAATGGTATTTCCATAGACAGGCCTCGGGGAAGCTTTTTGGTCTCTGGAACCATCTAGATGAGTAGAATTATATATTAGGGGATAAATATTATTTAGGCAAAAAAGAATATATCTTTAGCCTAACTTCTGGGCTGTCAAGATTACTAGTTTAATTAATTTTAATTAATTTACTCTGCTGGTTTCTCGATGACGATTTTACCTTCTTCAACGCGAGCAACGAGTTTTTCGCCGGGGTTTACGCCAATAGCCTGAATTAATCTCTTGGGAACAACGACATATCCTCTTGTTGAAACCTTTATTGTAGCCTTTCTAGCGGGCATTTTCTACACCTCTAACTGATCCTATATTTATCTATCAATATTGATCTCTAGGAACAGAGCTTATAAACTAATCGCTGATCACATAATGGGTGAACAGAGTAACTCACTATAAATGTATCCAATTAATTAAACAGTGTATCTTAGCCCTCCGGCACCTCTTAGTGCTGAACTATACAGATGTTTATGGCTTGTTAATGAGATAGTATTTACTTAGCATACATAGACAAATATGGTGTTTACTAGGTAAAGAAAGTTTAGCGAAAAAAGAATATTACCTTATTTACCTAGTTTTTGCTTCATAAACTTCTCTAATCTATCCATAGCTTCAGCTAGTACTTCTACCGGTGGTAGAAATATTGATCTAAAGTGCATTTCACCGCCTTCGCCGAAGCCCGATCCATGTACGAACAATACATGTGCATTGTATAGTACGTCTAAGACAAATTCCTTATCATTTTTCCATGGACCCTCTTCGATCTTAGGGAATATATAGAAGGCTCCTTTAGGCTTTTGTGCACTAATACCGGGTATCTCATTAAGCCTCTTATAGATGAAATCTCTCCTTTCTTTCAGTTTAGCTAAATACTCTTTTAGATAATCCATTGGTCCTTTGAGTCCAGCAACGGCTGCTTTTTGAGCTGGTGTATTAGGACATAACCTCATTCTAGCTAGTTTTCCTACTGCTTCTTTGACTTCAGCCGCCTTGTTCTCTGGATCGACGAAATACATGTATCCTAGACGCCAGCCAGTTGCAAAGTATACTTTTGATAACCCATTAACGACGACAACAGGCACATCTTTTGTCAGAGAACCTGGAGATACATGTTCTCCCTCATACACCAACATATCATAGATCTCGTCACTTATTATTAGTATGTCATATTCGCCTGCTATATCCACTATATCTTTTATTGTCTTCTTATCATATAGGGCGCCTGTAGGATTATTGGGATTAATGATTACAATGGCCTTGGTTTTTTCACTAATCTTCTTCCTAATATCATCTATATCTGGTTGCCAGCCTTCTTCCTCAATAGTTCTATAAGCCACAGGCTTGCCTCCATAGAATTTAACTAAGCTAACGTAAGGCGGGTAACTAGGTCCTGGAATAAGTATTTCTTCACCTCCGTCAATGAGAGTGCCAAAGATCAACTGTATAGCTTCTGTCACCGCCGCCGTTACAAACACGTCATCAACAGTAATGTCGACACCATTCTTCCTCTTCTCTCTTTCAACAATAGCTTCCCTAAGCTCTAAAATGCCTTCGCTATCACTATAGTAGTTATGGCCATCCCATATTGCTTTACAATAAGCTTCCTTCATATGTTTTGGTGGCTGGAAATCAAACTTAACAGGATCACCTATATTCAGTTTTATTATCTTTATACCCTTCTTTTCTAATTCTCGGGCAGGAAGAACAACATCTCTGATAGCATATTCGACACTCATAGCTCTACGAGAAGCACTAACCATAAAACCACCCACTGCTTTATCCACAGTATAAATCAATGCAATACATAATTAAAAAACTAACTAATAATTACATTAAATTAATTATTGGCCAAGAATTTTGCTAATGTAGGGGGCCTTAAGTAGGCTGCCTCATCGTCTCAGATACAGAGCCTCAGCAGCCTCGGCGCAGGCCCCCTAGAGTAAAGTTAGTTTAAATGCTCTTAAACATACTTGAGGTAAAATTTTAGCTATAAGTACAATAATTACTTTGGGAGATAGTGTGTCTAACGCTACTAAGAAAGAAAAAATGTTGAAGGCCCTGGGCGTAGGCAGATTTCAGGTTATGGCTCTACTGCAAGCCGCGAGATACTATGTCTTATACAAGGATCTCGGTAAGGCTAAGAGTTTTGGATTAAATAGGGCAATATTCTATGCATGGGCCAAGTATTATGGCAAGAGGAGCGGCATATGGAGATATTACAGGAGTGTTTTAGAAAGACCAAAGATTAAGGAACATAAAGTTAAATGCCCGGAAGGATTCGTTGAAGTCGCTGGGGAGTGTGTGCAAACAAGTCCTAGAGGCTATTTTATGATAGGAGATCAAGAACAGACACCTATAGATTTCGATCAACAGGTCATGAAAAAGATCTCATTTGTCATTGACCCCGATAAAGTATGGAGGATCGTGTTAGATTATGTAAAGGAGTTTCCCGAGTATGTGCTAAAAGATCCGCAGAAATTTTTCAAGTACGTATATGAGCCTATAAGAGATGAGTTCTTTAAACAGGTGATAGAGAAGGGGAAGATAGAAGCGCCGAAAAATATTCTAGAAAAGCTTAAATCATTTGAAGAAATGTTAAAGAAAGCAAAAACTGCACAAAAAGATCTCGAAGAATTCTTTAAATAAAGAATGCTAAAATATGTCATGCCGTAGGGAGTAATTGATCGTTTTTACATAGATTAGTTTATTTCTAACAATAGACTTATGGATGTGTCAAGCTGGCAAAATTGTTTAAGTTCTTGTAAGAAAACAGTTTGATATAGCTGTGATCATTAGTTACGGGAATATTATTGCTGCAATATTTTAGTATCTTAGTACCCATTTATATTACTTTCATCATCACGTATTCATTGTAGTCTACAACGACTTTTATATAGCCTTTAAGCATTTCATCCACCTTGGCATCACCTGTATCTACGCGGAGAACTTTAAGTTTACTTAACTTCCTCTTAGTTGCAATAACTATGATGTTTTGTTTTCCTACACGCTTTATTACCTCGGGAGATATTTGCTGATTGCCACGACCAAATATGAATCCTTGGCCCCCTATGGGGGTGACTATTATTTTTGCCTTAGGGTACTTGTTGAGAAGTTCAAGGATGCCTTTTTCATCAAGATCCTTGCCAACGAGCTTACCATTATATACTGCGTCAACTCCTAACAAAGTTTTTTCGACACCTAATAAATCGGCAATAGCTTTTACAGTAGACCCTGGGCCTAGGATGTATAGTGTGTCAGGCTCCATATCTTCAATAACAGTCTTTGCTATGGCCCTCTTGTTTTCCTCCTCATCTAGTATGCCTGGACTAGGCTCTTTACTTGCCTGAATAAGTCCTGAGACCACGGGCACTTTTAAGTATCCATAGAATTTTATTTTAAGCTCGTCTCTACGGAATGCTTCTTCGTCTATATCTAGGACTTCTTCCTCAACGAGAATAGCTTCTCCACGAGCAAATGCTTCAACAACTCTTGCGGCAGCAATAGGATTAACAGCAAAGACGCTACTATAGACCTTTACCCCGCTTGGAACTCCGAGAACAGGCAACTTCATATCGATTGCATCCATTATGTCTCGGGCTGTGCCATCACCGCCCACAAAGACTAGTATATCAACGCCTATTTTAGCGAGCTCTTTAGCTATACGCTTGGTATCTTCAGCGGTAGTTCTATCGCCTTTAATTGTACCAACTATCTTAGCCAATTTGTCGTGATGCTTGCTTTTAGCAACAATATCCGCTCCCATTACTCCAGGAGCACTAAAGATCCTGACATCAGTTAACTCTAGTGCATTAAGGAATTCAAGAGCTCGTTTAGGAGAAACAGGTTTAGCTCCTTTTTTCAACGCGAGTAAATAAGCTTCACCATCAGTTCCCTTTAATCCTACTTTACCACCCATGCCTGCAATAGGATTTACAATAAATCCTAGCTTTAGAATACCCAAAACCGTGACACCATACATATGAATAAGAGTTCTGAAAAATAAATAGTATCTTAAACCCTTCTTATAACATAAGAGTACTTAGATAATGTAAGGATTATAAGAGCTTGTAGAATAAGATTGTATAGAGTGATGAACTTTCGGTCGCCCTGATCGGTGAGGAAACTTCCTCCCCCTGATAAGGACTTTTCTCTCCACGTAACTTTACGTACATGGTAAGGCCTGGTGGCTGTTTCTACATCTATGTATCTAGATACAAGGATACATTTTTCTCTGAGACGAGACAACATTTGTAAAGGCATAGACATGAAGTCTTGTTCTCTATGCTAACATTGATAGTAGAATGTAGAACAAGATAGTCATGAATGCAACTACGGGAAAAGCGATAAACCATGTCAAAATTATTGTAAAGAGAGTTCCTTTATCTACATTCTTGCTGCCTCTAGCAAATCCTAATCCAGCTACAGCTCCTACGATAGCAGCTGTTGTAGATACAGGTAATCCTAGTCTAGTCATTACGAGTTTCGCTATAGAGCCACTAAATTGAGCCATGAATGCTGTCTCAATGTTCAAGGGGGTTATTTTCTCACCAATAGTCTTTACAACTCTATACCCCCAAGATAATATCCCTATAGCTATTCCAGCTCCACAAAATACTAGTATTTCGTATGGTATGTGGACATCTCCTCTAGGAATATAACCCAATGTTACAGCATACATTATGCCCGCCAAAGGGCCTGCAGAATTGGCTACATCACCAGCTCCATGGCTAAATGCTATAAACATAACTGATATCAATAAAAGAGATCTGAATATGAAATTCTTAGCGGATCTAACATCTTTAGGTAGATGAGCCAATAATATAACATGCCATAATAACATGGCAATACTTGACATTGTAACACTGATACCTAGGCACCAAATAATAGTTTGTTTGCTCGACCAATTAACTGTGTATAGAAAAGAGATTAGAAATATGAATATGAAGATTAGTACATCGGAGATACCGATTAATCTATTTATATTTAGGGATCTTGTTACGGGTGATAGTAACTTATAAAAACACATAGCTATGACCCCGCTTAATAAGAAAACTAGTATCCAGGCTATAACGATCGCTAAGACTTTACTCCAATTAATACCATCAATACCTGCCGAAACAATTCCAAAGCCGACAATTCCTCCAACAATGGCTTGACTAATACTCATCGGGATTCTACACCATGTTGCAAAAATAGTCCATAAACTAGTAGCTAGAAGCGCTGAAGTCATTCCATAAACGACTATGGAGACATTGTTGAACATACTAGTATCCACGATGCCTTTAAGCAGTGTAACTGATACATAGCGCCCAAAAAGCATAGCACCAATAAAGTCAAACAATGCTGCAATATAAAGGGCCTTCTTTAAGCCAAGTGCGCGTGCTCCAATCGCTGTGCCTATAGCATCGGCAGCATTATTTGCTCCATTAATCCATGCTACTAGGAACGCTGCAAATCCACTAAGCATAAGCCATAAGGCCACTACCATATCCTCACCTAAAGCCTACATGCCTACAAAAACACGTGCTTAGTATTACTAAGTATATGAGGTATTTACAAGTATATATGTTATTTATGTACTCTTACTAATAAATATACTTAAGTTACTTAAATACGCTATTATCTTATTAAACAAAAACCATGTTACCAAAGTGATCTTAATCTTTTGTCTTTACACTACAAGGCGTCTATCTAGTTCGATGACGAGATATGAGAATTGATTTTATTAAACTATTGTTGGAGGTAAAAAAGGATTAGTTTATTAATGCTTCTTTAAGTGCTCAACGTATTGTTCTGGTGTAAGAAGTTCTTCATACTCCTTGGGATCGCTCATTTCAATTACTACAATCCATCCCTCTCCATAAGGATCTTTGTTCAATAGTTCTGGTTCTTCAAGAAGCCTTTCATTAACTTCCACGATTTTTCCGGAGACAGCTGCATATAGATCTGCTGTAGCTTTAACAGATTCTATAACACCTATAGACTCTCCTTTCTTAACTTCTTTTCCAACTTCAGGTAACTCTATTCCAACAATATCTTTGAGTTCTTTTTGAGCAAAATCAGTTATTCCTTCTCTAACCTTGTTTCCTTCTTCGAGTTTAGCCCATTCATCAGTTTTCGTATAGCGTCTATCCGTTTTAACAATATATTTCTTTGCCTTAACTTCGACTGTTATTTCGCTCATAAGGAAACCCCCGTTTTCTAACATATTATTGATTATGGCTCTAGGTTATTTAACTACTGGTCTCCCAGGTACTAGTGGGAAGTCCTCAATTTTTGCTTCATAGCGTTTACCTCTTATTTCTACTTCAACTACTTCTCCAAAGATCGCGTAGCGTGTGTCTATGTAAGCTTGTGCTACTGCCCTCTTTAGATATGGTGAGTAGCTACCACTAGTAATCCATCCTACAACAACATCGTCTACAAATATCTTGTATCCTTGTCTTGGAACTACTCTACCAGCTTTCTTCTTGAATCTTAAGCCTACTCTAACCCATCTAACTCCTTCACGCCTATAGGCTCTGAGAGCTTCTTCGCCAACAAATCCTTTCTTATTCCAGTCTATTGCTCCCAACCCGTATCTTAGCGATATTGCGCATGGGAATTTAGTTGGGTCTTCACCATACTCATGCTCTCCTAATACATATCCCATTTCTACACGCAATGTGTCTCTAGATATTATGCCTACGGGCTTAACTCCAGCTTCAAGTAATTTATCATAGATCTTTATCATTGCGCTCGGCTCTGCCCAAATCTCGAATCCGTCTTCTCCAGTCCATCCACTACGGCTTATCAAGAATACCTTAGCTCCGGCGATTTCAACATCGGTTCTAAATTCAAGTGTATGTAGGTCATTAGCCCAGCCTGCACCAATTTTCTCCATAGCCTCCTCTACTTTAGGTCCTTGAACAGCTATCATCGCGTATTTAAATGTCAAGTCCTCTATCTTTATTTTAAAACCTTTTTCCTTAGCTACTTCTTTGAAGTACTTGATCATCTTTTCCCTATAAGGAGCATTAGCCACAACAAGCCATTCTTCATCGCTAATCTTATAGAGCATTTCATCGTCTTTAACTCTAGCCCAATGGTTTAATGCTAAAGTCGGGCCACTCATCCATCCTTCTTTAATCTTCTTAAAACTCTTTGTATAGACGTATTCAATAAACTCGGGTACATCTGATCCCTTTAATCTTATCCTACCCATGTGGGATACGTCAAAGACTCCTGCACTTGTACGTACAATGTTATGTTCTTCGAGAGCACTGGTATAAAGCATTGGTACTTCCCAGCCACCAAACTCGCCAAAACTAGCACCAAGTTTCTCTAAATGATAATCGTATAAAAGAGTCTTGATAGCCAAGAGCTTGTCCCCCGAAACTTCTTGCCACGAATAATTCTATACGCTAGACCTTAGTAAATAACTATTACTCATTATCACTAGCTCACTATCTCCTGATTACTAAATCATCTTAATCTAGTAAAGATTCTTTGTATTTGTCGACATAAACAATTTTGTTTAAACGACTGGGAACTCTTTGGAAAACCGCTTTGAATACTAATAATGTATAAAAAGAGACTTACGACGCTGATGTCTTAAATTTTTAAACATCTATTCAATCAAAATTTCTCATGATGATGAACAACCGCGGGACAGAGTAGATGAAGATCCTTGGGGGCTTTGGACTGATAACTTTGATTAAAATAGCCTTCTCTTAACTATTGATTATTAATGATGCATTGCTTCTTAAATCAAATAGTGAAGATAGTAAGGATTTAAGTTATGTATCAAGATGTTTAAGTTCATTAATGATCTTGATGAGTTTTGCCGCCACATCAGTTGCCGATTTACCGAACAGTCTGATCATAGGTTCTTTTCCTATATCGCCCTTATCATATATTATATCCGGAGTCTTTCCGGCCTTCTTAATAGCTTCTTCAATAATCCAGGGAATTGATGCTCCCTCAACACTTCTTATTTCAGGAGGTTCATTCCTTCTGTCTACGAATACTACTGTAAAGCCTAATTTTTTGGCGGCTTCAATGATTCTTTCATCATACTTTATGTTCATAGCAGACCTAGTATTTGGATCATGTTTCATTATTGCTAATACGGCTCTAGCAACATGGCTTGAAGCCCCAAATTCTATTGGGCCCACGGGCTTTATTGTATCTCCATACCTTACTATTCTTCCCAATACGCCTGCAATATCATTTATACTTCTAACATACTTATAGTCGATAGCCATAACTATATTCGACTGTACTTCAGGGATGAACTCTGCTATAAGTTGTCCGTGTTTCTTAAGCATTTCAAGTGCTTTCTTAATATCCTCTATAACACGGTATTTTTCAGCAGGTATTTCAAGCCATGCCATTGGGTTGACAGGGCAATGGCCCTTACCAACCTTTAGCCCGTAGTCTATAGCTAGCGTGATAAATTCTTTAGCAACTTTAACGGCTTCTTCTATAGATTTACCTTTAGCTAATTCAGCCGTTATGGCGGCTGAAAAGGTACAGCCTGTTCCATGAGTACAGCCACTCTTTATTCTTGGAGCCCTAAATTCTCTAAATGAGCCATTATAATACAACACGTCTATACTTTCTTCACCTTCTATATGACCTCCCTTAACGATGGCTGCTTTAGCGCCTAAATTCTCTACAATGTATTTTGCAGCTTTTTTAGCATCATCAAGAGTTCTAATCTTCATGCTAGTTAGTTTCTCTGCCTCCATTCTATTTGGCGTTATGACCGTAGCCAAGGGGACAATATACTCGATAAGAGCATCCATGGCTTCAGGCCTTAATAATGGTGCACCACTTTTAGCTATCATAACAGGATCCACGACTAGAGGGAAATCATATTTTTTAACCGTGCTAGCAACAGCCTTAATTATATCAGCGTTACTTAACATACCTGTCTTTGCCGCATCAACACCCATATCTTCTACAACAGCCTCAATCTGTTTGACAACCATTTCCGGCGGGAGATCATGTATTGCTGTAACAGCATAAGTGTTCTGCGCCGTTACACTAGTAATAGCGACGACGCCATGAACTCCTAGCGCAGAAAAAGTCTTTAAGTCGGCTTCGATGCCCGCTCCTCCGCCTGAATCACTACCTGCAATTGTCAGGGCAATAGGTATTTTTGACCTACCCATGATGGACCCCCATGTATAAGACAGGTCTTATATATAATATAGAATGTACCTATAACCACCTTATGAAAATGTTTATTACCCTATTATAGGTAGCGTTAGATGAACAAGGTACGGGGTTACTAATAGGTTATGGAGCCATTAAAATTTAGTATAGAGAAAGCAGGCTATAGAGAAAACAAGACCGTATTAAGGAATGTATGTGGGAAAGTAAATGAAGGAGAAACAATATTAATCACTGGTCCATCGGGTTCTGGAAAAACTACTTTATTACTAGCTATAACAGGTGTGCTTACAAATCTTCTTGAAGGATGGGTTTATGGAAAGATATCAATAGCTGGTATTAATCCTTTGAACTTTGCTGAATTTACAAAAATACCTAAGTTCGTCGGCACAGTACTACAGGATCCTGATAAACAATTAGCGATGCCAACACCTTGGGATGAAGTCTCGTTTATACTCGAAAACTTAGGGTATAGTGAAGATGAGATCAAAGAACGAGTAAGCACGGCCTTATCTAGGTTTGGATTATTCGAAAAAGCTTTTGAACATATAGAACACTTGTCCGGAGGAGAAAAAAGGAGATTAACATTCGCATCAGCTATAGTTCATCAACCACCAATACTAATACTTGACGAGCCCACAGCTTCTGTAGACCCATGGGGTATTAGAGAGATCAAGAGATTTATAAGAGAATTAAAAAACGAGGAGACAACAACAATAGTAATTGAGCATAAAATAAAGTATTTTCTAGATGATGTTGACAAAATATTAGTAATGAATAGTGGTAAGCTAGAAAAGGTTATTGAAGGCGAAGAAATATATTCGAGGAAAACGGCTGACGAATTAATAAAGATCGGCATAGATGCGCGGCCGCCGATTGTTGAAAGTAAAGAGAGAAGAATAGATAGTGAGATCGTTCTGGAAGTAGATTCTTTAGAAATAGGGTATAACGAAAACAAGCCTCTTATTAGAGATATCTCTTTTGATCTAAGGAAAGGCGAGATTGTTGCACTAATAGGGCCTAATGGATGTGGAAAAACAACTCTATTAAAAACACTGATTGGAGCGCTAAAGCCATTAAATGGAACTATCAAAATACAAGGACAAGAGATTAATAGATTAAAAAGAAACGAGAGATTTAGAAGAATATTCTATGTACCCCAGCAACCGGATTACTTATTCTTAGAATCAACTCTGATGAAGGAGCTCTCTATAACTGCTAAGAAGACTGGAAAAAGCCTAGAAGAGCTTATAGGGCTTGTTCCATGGGCTAAAAAACTCGGTAATGAAAGCCCCTACAGACTTAGTTTTGGGCAGAGAAGATGGCTCTCAATAATAATTGCGTGGAGTTATAGTACAAGCATATTATTACTAGATGAACCTACTTCAGGTCTTGACTACAGATTGTTTACTGAATTAAAAGAAATCATAAACACGCTTAGATCTAGGAAAGGTACGTCATTCTTGGTAGCAACACATGATCCTAGGATTGTTGCCGAACTAGCTGACCGAGTACTCTTCGTCAGGGATGGTAGATTATTTGAGATAGATAAATGGAACGCAATATCAATTCTAGAGGGTGTTGCAGATGTTTTCTAGAATAAGAAAACCTACGCCAACATCGTTATTTATTTATGCACTGGCTATAACAGTTCTAGCGTTCGCGTTCAAAGATATAAGGCAGCTAGCAGTAATAGGGCTAGTCAACGGTTTTCTAGGCATATATCTTGGCCTAAGGAGATACAAGTGGATTATATTACTTTTACTACTCAGCGCTTGGGGTACCTTCTTAAATGCATTAGCGGTATCAAATACAGGCCCTACTCTATATCAATTCGGGCCAATCACTATTAAGGAAGGAGCAATCCATGCAACCATCGCAATAACCTTAAGGCTTACATCAATAGCTGGAGCAGCCTTGATATTTTTCGCCCTAACAAAGCCGAGAGATATAATTAGGTATCTTGAATCAGAATTGAGGATACCAAAGGGGATATCTTTTGCTATAGCATATGCGATTAGACTATTCCCATTAATGCAAAAAGATTATAGGGAAATCCAGATCGCAAGAATGGAGAGAGGTTTTAGAAAGACTCCATTATCGCCTTCGGATATCAAATCAATATTATTGCCGCTTTTAAGCCTAGGTTATGAGAGGGCTATATGGGTTGGAATAGCTGCTGAACTTAGAGGATTTAGGCTAAGAGAGACTAGGAAACGAAAACCTATATTCGGCATACCTGAAGCATTTATACTTACATTATTGCTTTTACAAGTTATTCTCGCATTAGCACCTTATATGTAAATAACCTGGTTATTAAAACGTTTATTATCTGGTTATGTGATTCTTGGATAGGGATTGCCTATGGTAGAGAAACACGTGTCTACTAGAAAGCTTTCTCTAAAGTATACGGCTATAGATTTTGCAATGCTTGCTATAGTAGCTGTTGTCTCCGGCATAATATTTTGGGCAACATGGTTTATTTACGATCTTGGAAAAGGTATTGGAGGACCTATAGTAGCTAGACTGATATCATATGGACTATGGTTTATAGGAGCGCCATTAGCTGCTTCACTAATAAGAAAGCCTTTAGCGGGATTCCTGGGAGAGACTTTAGGAGCTCTGGTAGAAACCATAATACCAACTATTGGCGGGTTTACAAACCTCATATATGGGCTAGCACAGGGAGCTGCATCAGAGCTAGGCTATGCCATACTAGGTTATAAGCGATGGGGTGTTGGAGCCGGGGCATTAGCGGGTGCGTTGGCGGCGTTTCCGTGTGTGGCTTTAGATGCAATACTATTTGGTGAAATAGCTACAGTAGAAGTAATGACTATATGGCTTGTAGCAGCAATAGTAAGTGGAGGTGTTTATGGAGCAATAGCCTCTATGGCGGCTAAAGCTATTAGAAGGTGATACGATGAGCGAGTTAACGAGTCTTTTGAGAAAAGAAGCTGATCCTATTTGGAGAAAGATCTTTGAACACCCATTTGTAATAGAACTGTATAAAGGTACGTTGCCTTTAGAGAAGTTCAAGTACTATGTTATACAGGATTATAACTACTTAATAGGGATGCTTCGAGCATATTCACTAGCAGCTGCTAAAGCCGACTATGATGTAGCTAGGCTTGCTATTGAAATAGCATACCTAGATGCTACAATAGAGATGGATAATTATATCAAACTACTAGGTAAGCTTGGTTTACGGCTAGAAGACGTTATAAATACAGAGCCTGCGCCAACTAATACTGCATATATGAACTTTCTCATAGTGACATGTGCTTTGGGAACACCATTAGAATGTCTGGTGTCAACACTTCCTTGTTTCTGGTCGTACATGGAGATAGCTAAAACTCATGAAGATTTGCTTAAAGAAAATAAAAACCAACTATATAGGTCATGGGCTGAAGTCTACTTGACAAAAGAGTATACAGAGCTTGTTGAGAGACTAAAGAATGCTGTTAATAAACTCTGGGATGGAACAAATTATGATAAACTAAAGAAACTGTTCATAATGGGATCAAGATACGAATGGATGTTCTGGGACATGGCCTATAAGATGGAGAAATGGCCTATTTAAGATACATCAAATCTTTTTAACACGATCTAGCGTTATCGCCTAATGTCTGGTCTCAAAAGAACACGAGTATAGACAAGAATGTTGCAAGGCATAGCGAATCACGTATTAGTTACTAGTTTAAACCTATAGTCCGATAACGTGTCCTTGCCACTCATTACGTGTTTCCTTATAAGTGAGACCCCAAGGTATACCAAGGGCGTATCGAGTATTGCTATTATTACTTTGTATAACCAGAGACTAATGATCATGTTTAGTAGTTCGCCTATAGACACAAAACCGTAGAAGGCTATGGTGGTAAATAATACTGTGTCCAACAACTGGCTAACTGTTGTTGAAGCATTGTTTCGTATCCAGAGATGTTTGCCTTTCGTTATTTCTCTCCACTTCCAGAAAGCCCATACATCATGATGCTGACTAACAAGGTATGCCACTATGCTTGCAAACACTATTCTTATCTGTGGTGAGAAAACTCTTTCAAACAACTTTTGTTGTTCAGGAACTAGTGGTGGCTGTATATAGTCTAAGCCGATGAGGAGTAATACTATTAACTCAGCTACTAATCCAGCCCAAACAATGTATATAGCTCTCCTTTTCCCATATACTTCATCCACGATGTCTGTTATCGGAAACGTTACTGAATACGCTATAGTTCCAGCCGGTACAATCAAGCCCAGGAAATTAATCAACTTGATACCAGCTGCAATATTTGCAAATATTATGGATGCACCAAATATTCCAGAAAATACTGTTAATATCAGCACATCTTTCTCGTTCATTATAGTCCTAACTTCTTTGCCCATGATCCCTACCGATCGTAAAGTGTTTTTAGTATATAGTTTTTAAGTATTTCTCAAAGCACTTTCATAAGGTCTTTTGATAAAGATGGTTAAATATTTATCCTTGTTTCAAAGCTATCTTTCTCTTAACATATATCCCTATAGCTAGCATTATTGTTGAAAGTAATAATATCCATAAAGATAGCGGTGCATTCATTATAGTTTCAATGAATGCTTTCTTAGGTCCAAGTACTAGTGCGGCATATATGCCTATTGATACGTTGACTAGTAGTGTCAAAATAGCCACGTCGCCCATATTTCTTGCTAGCTCTGGTTTAGACCATGCTAGAATCGTTATCGGGGCTAATGGTAATAGTATGACACTAGATAGGACTGAAAGTTCTACAACAAATCCCGGTTTATGAAGAGCCATAATTGTTACTACTAACACCAAGGCTATGATCGTGATATAGCCTACATAGAGTTCTCTACCATAGCCCTTGATCTTTCCATAAAAGTCTCTCGATATACTACTAGATATCGTAAGTATTATCGAGTCGAGAGTAGATATTGCTGCAGCAACAATACTCGTAAATACTATGGCTGCGAGAACCGGGTGTACTAGAGATAATAGTGTTGGTGTCACCATATCGCGTTTACTAGTTAAGTCGGGTAATAAGCCTAGAAACGTTAATGCTCTAGCATAGATCCCTATTATGGTTACTATGACTGTATAGAATAGTCCGAATATAGCGAAGTATGTAATCATACGTCTTAGCGCCTTAATGTCTCTAGGCATATAAATTCTCTGGACGACTTGAGGATTCGTTACAGCAAAGAATATCCATGGTACCGTATATGCGAGAAATACTGGAAAACTCCAGAAACTAGTAATACCCAGCAACCCTTTATCGCCAACAAGGCCTATTGCCTGGGAGGGTGTAATACCGGCTGATGGCGTAAGAAATAGTATCACCCAGAGCAAAAATATTATGGCCGACGCGATCATCCAAAGTCCTTGGAAGGCATCTGTTGTAGCAATGCTCCATAAGCCCGCGATATATGTCCATAAGAATACTATTATTGCACCAAACAGTACTCCAAGCTCGTAGCCAAGGCCCATACCGCTAAAGAGGTTGCCTAAACCAACTAATTGCGCTGTAGCGTAAGGCATCAGCGCTACCAAATACACTATCGAGACTATCATCGACAGGATCCTTGAGCCATAAAGGTCGCCGAGCATTTCTGCGGGACTAATCCATTTTCTCTCTCTAGCTATTTTCCAAACCTTTGGAGCAAAGAATGTCAATAAAACTATCGTGGCCATTAGATACAGGTTTTCGAAACCAAATGCTCCAATACCAGTCGCGTATACAAAGCCTACGAGACCTATCATCATAAATGCACTATAGGTTGTAGCTGCATAGGTCATTGCCGATAAGAATCCACTCAACCTATAGCCTCCAACATAGTAGTCAAAACTGTCTTTTATCCCCATTTTCCTAGAATAGTATGCTATCAAAGTACCTATTATGAAATATACTAGTAAGACTATTAGGACGATCATTTTTCCTCACCAATAGGCTTCTTTAAATATTTTAATGAAATAATAAACTGAAGCATGGTTAAAGTAAGCCAATATAAAAACAATTCCGGGCCATTAGCGTCAGAAAGTATTGTATAGGGGAGAGCATAAGCTAATACGATTAATACAATACTTGTTAGTACATAGAATTTCATTCAACGAACACCTATTCGTAAGCTAATCTTTTTATCAGTAAAATATATCTAGTTTTATATAAATATTTTCTTTTTAGAAGGTGAAGAGTGTAGGGCATGATGGATTCAAAAAGTAAGGTTATAGAGTTACTATCCTCTCATCCTAAAGGATTAAGACAAGTAGATATTGCTAGAATGCTTGGACTTTCTCGGAGCAGGGTTTCAGAAATCGTAAAAGAATTAGAACAAGAGGGTATTGTAGAGAGGATAAAGGATGAAGGTATTATACGGATAGTGTTGAAAAGCCCGAGCAAATATGTTGATAAGACAAAGAGACTTAAGTTAGGTATCATCTGGTCTAGCGAATATCCTTTTATCTCCGTTTTTGCAAAATTGCTGAGAAGAAACCTTGATTATGATCTTAAGGTTATAGTTTACGATAATGGTATTGATGCGACATGGGATCTCGTAGTGGGTAGAATAGACCTCGCCCTAACCCCTCTTATCACTCAGATATACTATGGTGTCTTAACAAACCGCGTTAAGATCATAGGAGGCGGGGCTTTTGGTGGTGCTTCAGTATTTTATAATCCAAAAGGACCTGAAAACACTACTGCATCATCAAAGATCTCTACGATGGAATTATGTTTAACTAAAGCATTGAAAGAACTTGGTGTCACGTATGATGATAGAAAGTACTTTGACAAAGGAAACGATATAGTAGTAGCGATCGCATTAAATAAAGTAATGTATGCAGCAGTATGGGAGCCTTTAGCATTAAAATTGAGGAGAATGGGATATAAAGAAATATACTCTTGCACAGAGCTAGGGCTATGCAATTGCTGTACGCTAGCATCAACAACATACATGGACGAAAATCTTGTAGAGAAAATAAAGAAGATTTACGACAAGTCGATAGAATTATTCAAAAAAGATCCAAATAAATGGCTCAATTGGTATTCGATGAAAACAGGCATCGATGTAACAATATTAAGATATACGATAAAGAACTACGAATATACAACAATTATAGATGTTCATAAAAACACGAAATTATTTGAGGAAATAGGGATAAGGATACCAAAACCTAGTGTAATAAAAGAAATAGTTTATACTCAATAAATCTCAGTGAGTTTACAAAAATACTCAGTAATACTGAAGAAGGATCTTGTAGATGGATCATGTAAACGCATTTCTGAGATCCAAGAGTAATACTTTATAAACCCTCCTCTGGAGAGGGTGTATACCGGGGAGTTAATGTCAGCCGCAGGGAAGTTTCTACATCCCCGTTCTAGGGTTATTCGATGCAGGTTTCATCATCTAGTAAATATCTACTAACATATTTAGGCTAAAAACACTCATTACTTTAACCAGGTTTATTCATAATAAAGTTATTAGTAACGTACTAATACACAAATATTCGAGACATCATGGTCGAGCCCTTACCAGTAATCGAAAAAGATAAACTATTATTCATATCATCATCAGCTGATATAAGTAGGGTTATTAACGCTGACTCAGGCTATACTAGATGGTTTTTATGGCATAATGTAACAGCGTATGATATATCTAAATTCGTAAAAGATAATGTCTTCCAGTTTAACGGCTATAAGCTATCATTAAATAACTGGTTTGAGCCAACACCATGGGTTTATGGAAGAATAGTTACTGATCTAGAAGAATATGTTGACTTCCTCTATAAGAGTATTGGAGATAAGATAAGTGGTAAGAAGCTATTGTTATCTTATAGTGGTGGTAAAGATTCTACAGCATCATTGTTAATACTTCTTAAATTATTAGAAAAAATCGATTTCAAGCTTCATGTCCTTTACGTATACATGCCTTATTTAGAGCCGCAATACAATATTAGATTTATTGAAAACGTTTCAAAAAGACTTAATGTAGAGATCCATATGATAAATCCTCCTAGAGACATTATGAAGAAATACTTGTTAAAAGAAGGTCTCCCCTACAGGCGTGGTAGATGGTGCACTTATCTTAAAACAAGACCTATCAGGGATTATGTGAAGAAGCATGGAATAGACATATTAGTTATTGGTGATAGATTATGGGAAGCGACAAAAAGATTCTATAGACTATTACCAAGAGTATTATCGAAGATAATGCTCCAGGGCAAGAAACTATATATAATCGCTCCATTAACGCTATTAGATGTGATAAACATAGTTAAGGAACATAATATAGTACATCCAGATTATCTACATGGAGCTATAAGAGTATCATGTTATTATTGCCCATATAAGTCTATATTTGAGTTAAACCTGCTCAAACCCGATGTAGAAGACCATGGTTTTATCGAAGAAGTAATTAAATATGAATGGATTAAATGGTATAGAAAAAACATATCCCTAGAAGACTTTATAGAAAATCATCTATGGAGATTCATTCCATCAGTAGCTAAATTATTTCTCAAGGCAAAAGAAAAAGCCAAGCAGATAAGCGATAAAACAATATCTCTTAAAGACATCGTATACTACAACACGTACGTGTGGCGCAACGAGATAAAAGCACCTGTACTAAACTATGATCAATTATCCAAACATATTTTATCAAACACTATTTAGGTAAAACAATACATGACAACATTCCGCGTAGCAGTATATTACATAATATCATAATATATTGGTCTGAGCTAGAACCTGGAACATACATCCCGGATAAGAAGCTGGTATTTAAATAATCAGCTAGTTCTCATGATTAATGGGCATGAATTTAGCATAAAAGCCCTTATTCAGCAAGACCAATTATCATCACTAATCAGCGATAGCTGGTTTCATCCTCAATTACTTTATCGAGCAAATTCGTATTTTATTTATTAGTCTTGATGTTTTTGTTTTCTAGCTTATCAATACTTAAAGGTATAATTAGAATATCCCTTTATTATGATTTTAACGGTGTATTATTCGGGTTATTTTTTCTCTAGTATTGCGTAAAAGAACCCTGTTACATTATGTATATGGGGCCAAGCTCTCATGGTTTGTGGGAATATAGGTGATTTCTTAAATGGTTTATTTAAATCAATAATTGTTGTATCATCATGCTTTTTCACGAAATCTTTGATGACATATTCGCCTTCACTAGGTAAGACGCTGCATGTTGTGTAGAGAAGTCTCCCTCCAGGCTTGAGTATTTTCCATCCTGTTTCTAAGAGCTCTTTCTGCAATCTATTTATCCTCTCAAGTTCATCTTCATCATATCTCCATCTAACATCAGGATTTCTTGCAAGAGCTCCTGTAGAGCTACAAGGCGGGTCTATTACAACTTGGTCCATAGACTCTCTGCCTAGGACTTTATCAGCGTATCTAGCGTCCATAACATACACCTTGACGACACTATCAGTATTTGTTTTCTTCAATAATTTCTTTAGTCTTCGAGCCCTATCTTCAAAGATCTCGAATGAATTTATCCTAGCCTTTAATCTCGTTTTTTCAGCCAAGTATGTGGTTTTACCTCCCGGCGCTGCACATAGATCAGCTATATCCATGCCCTCTTTTGGATTAAGCAGTTCTATCGCAACCATGCTCGACTCGTCTTGGGGGACTAGGACACCTTTTTCAACAAGCTCGATCACATCTCTTTTGAGTGAACCAGTTATTCTTATGGCCTGAGGACTATATTTGCCTGCTTCAACACTCACTCCTTTACTCCTCAATAATTCAATGATGTTCTCTCTACTTGCCTTAAGACTGTTGACTCTAAATACATGTGGTGGTGGAGTTAGTGTGAACTTTAAAAACCTGTCAATATCTTCTCTCAGCTCGCCCAATGCTTTAGCAAGAACGTTATATAACTTAGGCGAAATCCTGTATTCAACCATGATTTTCTCGTCAAAACTTCTAGGCTTCCATTCACTTAAAGCAATTCTATTAATAAGAGTCTTAACACGATCAGTTTGTATGGCGTTCATCTTTTCTTCAGCATATCTTATAGCGTATCTTTTCATTTTTCTCAAAAATTCTCTACTAGCCCCTCTTTCATCAACATGAAGCATATATGTTAGCGCCCGCAAAATACTACGTTCAATAGGGTTTAGTTCACTAACATCAAATCCTGTTGCCGAATATATGATCCTATCTATAAGTCCTAGGTTGCGGAAGATATTGTACACTATACCAGAGATCTTGGGATCATGAATGCTTCCTTGAAGACCATATCTACGAAGCATTCTACGTAGTACTTTCTGTATAGGCTTTTCTCTTTCACCATATAATACAGACTCAATGATTGCATATACTATCCTCTTATACCCATGGCCCTCCATAACATGTCTACCTTAAAGTATACTCTGGGACAGAGTGTCTTTAAATATAAGCTAATTGAAGACTAATGTTCGTGTTTCTTCTTTTCTAGAAATTCATTAATATAAGGATATTTTTTAAGTTCATGCCATAGCGTATCCTTCATTATATGTAATTCTAGGCTCCTTAAAGAAGGACATATGTAGCATCCTGTCCTATAAAATCCTAGACTATATAGCTTGTTCTCCGGGAGATTGTTGATAATCGAGTATAATTGTACATGAGCAGTACTCCATTGTTTTATCAGAGAAACTTCAATAAACTTGCCCTTATACCTTATCGGGGATCTATGGCTTCTCGACGCTGATTCAGCATCACGATCTCCGACAACTATAAGTACTTTATCGTAACCTTTGCTTACCTCTTCCACCTTATCCATAAAGGCCCTTGTCTTTAATCCAGTACACCATCTATTATTTCTCGAAGGCAGACCGAGTTCTTTAACAGCTTTATCTATGCCCGCATAAGCTTTCACGACCTCAATATCGTAGTATTCACTAACTCTATCAACGTATTCTATTGTCTGAGGAAATTCAAGCCCTGTATCAACAAATATTGGAATGACCTTATCTTTACCATAATATTTTATCGCTATATCCAATACGACTATACTATCTTTTCCACCGCTAAAACTAACGATGACTATATCAGGAGTTCCTATCGAGCCAAGAACATTCTTACAAATCCTTAAGTGTTCTCTAAGAATATCCCTATTCTCTGTCACAAGATCGTTTAAGTTATTATCTATTCTATCAACATTATAGTTCTCTACCTGGATTTCACCATAGGAATCAGATATTATCATCCTCGACCTAATTAACGTTCCCGAATAAAGATCGTTTACTCCTCCAAACCTGCGTACTAATAGAGGGTTTTGTGGGGGATTTTCGACACCCAGTGTAATTAAAGTAGATCTCGCCTCTTCACCGATCATGAAATAAATATCGTATCCCGGATGAGGCTCCAGCCCATATAATTTTGTACCATTCTCGTCAAGCCTATGGCATTTTGTAAAACTTGCCGATAACCTGATCTTCGCCCTAGCTTTCTCGACAAGCCTTAATAGTTCCCTTGGAGGAAGAGTCTTAATACTTCTTGAACCGCTATAAGCTACTACATGAGTGGGCTTTAACAACTTCATTTCATTGAATCCAGGCTTAAGCTCAATAACATAGCCTGTGTCTGGTATTGTCTCTCCCTCTTCAATAACATTAATCCATTCGCCATAATACTTTCTTATAATACCATAAACGTATTTGTACTCTTTACGAGGTACCACAAGCCAGTACATTTCTCCCATACGCCTTTTCTCTATCGTGTTTATACTACTGTTATTTATGACTATATTAGCAAACTTGGAGACAACACAGCCCTGTATAATCGTGTTAAATATAAAGATTAATGCATACAAAGTAATTTGAATAGAGAATAGCTATAGTAACCCGAGCGGAGACTATGGGGTATAAAGGTATTAGTGAATCCCGTTACCCACTTGTGTACACCAAGGGAATATTAAGAGATATCACCATCACAGGTAATGTTGTAACAATATATACTATTGATGGAAGTGTGTATAGATATAAGTTCAGAATAATAAGTATTGGTAAAGAAAGAATATTCTCTAGAAGTACCGAGACATTATACAAAACTTTTCTCATTATGATGGGGCTACTATTGGTCACGGTAATGTTATCATTGGTAAATATACCGTTAATTACAAGACTAGCATCAATGCTTACGCCGGTACTAGCAGTATTATTTATTGTTATGTTAATCATGTTGTCTATAGCATATCATAAAAAATACCACATATTATGTATTAGAGATGATGAGGGAGTAAATCACTATTTCCAAATACCGGGGGCACTAGTTTCTCATGTAAGAGCAATTATTGGGGGAGACTGTATCGTTAGAAGAGAATAAAAACAATCTTGAAACCATTTGATCGTTATATTATTCAATGCTTGTATATAGAGTATTATTTGTCAAATAATGTCTACGGTAGCTTTAGTTATATTTCTCAAAAACAGTCATATAGTTTTGGTGAATTGTGTGACCACGATTTTTATTGAAGGAGGTTATGTCATACCTGTTAGACCTAGATACAAGATCATTCGTGATGGAGCTGTCGTTGTGGAGGATGATAGAATAGTATTTGTTGGTAAACTTGATGAGGCTAAAAGGAAGTATCATAGCGATATAGTCATTAAAGCTAGAAGGCATGTTATAGTGCCAGGATTTGTGAATGCTCACTGCCATCTTTTTCAAAGTATTTTAAAGAATATTGGTATAGACATGGAGTTAGTCTCATGGCTTAGGACGAGTATTCACCCTACCCTAACTAGTTTCCATGACGAGGACTTCTATATTGCGGCTAAATGGGGTCTTATAGAGAATATTAAAAGCGGTGTAACAAGCATTATTGAAAATCATTATGGGCCGAGAGGCCATGAGGATGTAATAAAAGCGCTCATAGAGTCTAGGATGAGGGCTGTTCTTGCTAGAGGGATATATGAAGTTAACGTGCTTATAGATATTCTTAAAGAGACCCCGGAACAGGCTCTTAGCCATGTAGAGTCTCTTGTAAAGAAGTATCACGGGTATAATGGTAGATTAATGATAGCTGTCGCTCCAATGCATCCATATAATGCCAGTGTAGAATTATTATTAAAAGCTAAGGAGCTTAGTGACAAGTATAACCTGATATACCATACTCATACAGCCGAATCAAAAAAGGATCAAGAACTGGTTATACAGCTGCATGGCGAAAGTGATGTCAAGTTATTATACGAGCTGGGAATACTCGGGCCTAAATACCATGCTGTACATGCTGTAAATGTTAGCCCTGAAGAAATAAAGTATATTGCCGAAACGGGAGCTCATGTAATCCATAATCCTGAAAGCAACATGTACCTAGGATCAGGTATTGCACCTATACCTGAATATCTCAGCGAGGGAGTAAACGTTGCTTTAGGCACAGATGGTGCTGGCAGTAATAACAACAACGACATGATCGAGGCAATGAGATTCGCGGTACTACTACATAGAGCTGCCAGGAGCCATCCCTCAATAATAACTGCTTGGGATGCACTAGAAATGGCCACAATAAACGGTGCTAAAGCACTTGGCCTAGAAAGAGAAATAGGCTCTCTAGAACCGGGCAAAAAAGCAGACATAACTATAATAAAGCTAGATGCTCCACACACCACACCAGTCCACGATCCACTTGGAGCAATAGTTTACTGTGCCAACGAACAAGATGTCGACACTGTCATCGTTAATGGAGACATATTAATGCTTGAAAGACAAGTACTGGTATTCGACGAAGAAAAGGTTAAAGATGAAGCTAGGAAAACAGCCGAAAAAATCCTTGATAGAGCAAGAGAAGAATTTAACATAAAATTCCCATTCGAAAAATACATAGAGTAGCCGTAAAGCCTTTAGCACTCATATATAAATTTTTCTATCAAAATCTTCAATGCAATATTGACATCACCATAATAATACTCGTTATGGAAAATTAGTAAAACAGGGTAGGAGAACAATGGCACACATAGTAGGACTCAATACATTAAGCATGAGATATGAACCAAGAAGAGTATCAAGAAACATCAAAAAACTACTACCAGGATTACACGGAATAATAGAATATGTTTCAAGAAAAATATATGGGAAAAGACTAAACGAGCTAACATATAATGAATTCCTAAACGTGTTGAAAAAAGCATTTGACGAGCCAGGGGCAACACTATTATTAAAAACGATATTAGATTAAAATAAAAACCCATACTAACTATATTATTTAAGCTATGATATCGGCTTCAACAACGTCAGCGAGAGGCTCGATAAAACCTATTAGCCCTAAGCTTAGCATTAATATAACTGCTGCTATAGGATAACTATACTCGAATGCCCTTAGTAGCTTGTTTAGTTTGACTAATGTTTGGGCCACAGTCATTGCGTATACCCATATATGCCTCGTCTTTGGCAACCAATATCTTTTAATGTATTGGGCAACTAATGTGCATGACACGATCTTGTCCATAAATCTTGTGTAAAAATCATGAATGATCGCTAAGAGTGTGAGAGCTTTCAGCTAAATTTTCTGGTTTTACAAAATGGGATAAGATATATCAGTCCAAATAGATAAAGAATAAAGTGATCAGGGTTCGGTTATGAACCTATCATTTGATCTACTAGACATAAAGATCATGAAGATGCTTTATGGTGTCAGAACTGTAGGATATACTAGAGTGGCTCGTATACTTGCACAAAGATTAAACCATGATACTAGATCAATAATTAGGAAAATAGATAAGCTCATAAATCTTTGTAAAGAATATAAGCTTTGCTTCTCAATAGATTTTCAAATATATAAGCTTGGTTTAAAGTT
>Ga0180301_10000336_pt1 | contig 36508 bp, 32 predicted proteins | sample GuaBasSediGuay16_FD_121797 | JGI IMG/M metagenome (GOLD analysis project Ga0180301, IMG submission 121797) | Subseafloor sediment microbial communities from Guaymas Basin, Gulf of California, Mexico - Guay16, Core 4569-2, 12-15 cm | ecosystem: Environmental > Aquatic > Marine > Hydrothermal... | reverse complement strand
ATACAGCTGGAATCTCCCCTGAAGAAATAGCATATTTGGTAAGAAAAATTGATTCATTAGCAAAATATTGGGAGGTGATAGAATGAGCGAGAAAATAAGGATAGAAATTGAAGGGCAAGAAAAGGACATAGAATTGAAAAAAGAGGGAAAGATGACAATTTTAGAACTTCCAGTAAGGATAGAAGTTGCTGAAGGGAGTTTTCTGCATATAGGTTCTGCACCTTCACCACTTACTGAGAAAAAGGGTGCTGTATTCAAGGTGGATAGAACTCCCGTTATACCGGCAACGAGCTTCAAAGGAGCATTGAGACATCAGTTAGAGTTGCTATTCATTGAGAAGGTTGATGAATTTACCCAGCTATTTAATATACCCAATGACAAGAAAGGTTTGTTAAAGCCGTGTATCCCATCTCCAAGACCAACAAAAGCTGAGGAGGAGCTAATTAATGTGGGAAAGTATAGAAAGCATTGTGAGATAAAAGTTGATGACAGACAAATAAGTGTTGGAGACCTTAGTATTTGTCCCGTATGCTACTTCATGGGAACTACGGGACTCATGGGATTTCTTAGATTTAGCAACTTCTATCCTGAGGGCGAAGGTAGCGTAATAGACCAAACAAATATAAGAATTGATAGGAAAACAGGGACTGCAGCCCACGGTGCAAAAGTTGAAGGCGAACAGGTAAAACCGGGAACAGTATTTAAGGGCAATGTAAGCATTGTAATCTCCGAACCGATATTGGAAATGCAGGGAATACAGTTCGGTGATGAAAGAAAGATTGGAGATGTGGTAATTGATAAATGGTTGGAAAATTGGAGGGAAACAGACAAAAGAAACAGAGCAAAAACTCTGATCGAGAAAGTATTACTTCCAGCAATTCAGAACATAAAAGTGTTGGGAGGGCAGAGGAGTAGGGGAGCTGGTAAAGTAAACGTTCAGATTGCTGCATAGTTTCCGTTAATAACCAAAAACTCTTCAATATTAGCTTAGGAATCTTGCAATATACCCAAATTTTATAAACTCTTTTATAAACCTGCGTTAACCAAGCATCATGTTCAAACCAAAGGCAGTTGCTGTGGACATCGATGGAACAATAACGTACAAAAACAGGGCGTTGAATTGCAAAGCTGTTGAAGCTTTGAGAAGGCTGAAAATTCCTGTAGTTTTGGCTACTGGAAACATCTCCTGTTATGCAAGAACAGCGGCAAAGCTTATTGGCGTATCAGACATTGTAATTTGTGAGAATGGAGGTGTGGTAAGATTCTCTTACGATGGTGAGGACGTTGTTCTGGGAGACATAGTGAAATGTTTGAAGGGTGTTGAGCTTTTAAAACAACACTTTGATATTGAGATGTTGGATGCAGAATATAGGAAATCCGAGGTTTGTTTGAGGAGAAATTTTGATATTGAAGAGGGACGTAAGATTTTGGAGCGGATTGATGGTATAAAACTGATAGATTCTGGCTTTGCATATCATGTAGTTGATGCAAGTGTTAGCAAAGGCAAAGCTTTGGAGTACATCGCCAAAAAGCTTGGTTTATCTGCAAAGGATTTTGTGGCTATAGGGGATTCAGAAAACGACGCTGATTTGCTAAAAGCTGCTGGCTTTGGTGTTGCTGTTGCAAATGCTGATTTAAAACTCAAGGAAATAGCTGATATGGTTACAAGCAAGAAGGATGGTGAAGGAGTTATCGAGGCTTTGGAATTTTTTGGGTTGATTTGAATATAAATCGATTTGAATATAAACCGATTTTTAAGTAAAAGTTAAAAAGAAGGGTGGAGTTTACACTTAACACCAAGGTGACAAAAAATGAACAAGATTGAAATGAAATTGCCAAGAAACAGGATAGGCGTTTTGATAGGAAAGGATGGTAAAATCAAGAAGAGGATTGAAGAATCTACAAATTGTAAAATCGAGATAAATCCAAAAACAGAAACTGTAAGAATAGAATGTGAGGATGCAATCGGTTTTTTGAAGGTTAAAGATATCGTCAATGCGATATCTGCCGGCTTTAACGCTGAGACAGCATTGAAGCTGCTGGAAGGAGATTTTACACTGCTTGAGATAATCGATCTAAACGATTTTGTTCCAGCATCGGCAATGCAACGAATTAAAGGAAGGATAATTGGAAAGGAGGGAAGAATGAAAAAAACAATTGAAGACATGCTTGGTGTGAACGTTTCAATTCACGATAAAGTTGTGGCAATACTTGGTGAGCCGGAAAACGTCAATGCGGCAAGAGAGGCGATAATGATGTTGATAGATGGTGCACAGCATTCAACTGTTCAAAGATTCTTGGAGAGGAGGAGGAGAGATATCAAGATGAGGAGCCTTGATTATGAGTGGCTGGCTTATAATAACAGAGAAGGATAATACGGCAAGGAGAATTGCCTCAATTCTGTTTAGGGATGTTAAAGTGCTAAAGAAAGGGGTGAATTGTTACTACTCCAAATCAAACGATGCTTACGTTGTTGGGCTGAAAGGGCATATAGTTGAGATCGATTTTCCGCCAGAATACAACAGATGGTCAGAAGTGCCATTAAAGTCATTACTCAATGCTGAATTGGAGAAAAAGATAAAGGAGACGAAGGTAGTAAATCTGCTCAAAGAATTGGCTAAAAAAGTTGAGCATGTAACAATAGCTACAGATTATGACAGAGAAGGAGAGTTGATTGGTGTCGAAGCACTAGAGATTATAAAAAAGGTAAATCCGAACGTTAAGGTTGATAGGGCAAAATATAGTGCTATAACACCTTCTGAAATTAAAAAGGCATTTAACAATCTGAGTAGAGTAGATTTTAATCTCGCATCATCAGCAATGGCGAGACAGAAAATAGATTTGATTTGGGGTGCTGTTTTAACGAGGTTAATTTCCCTGCATTCGGGAAAGCTTGGCAAAGATTTCCTTAGCGTTGGTAGGGTTCAATCTCCAACTTTAAGGCTTATTGTTGAGAGAGAAAAGGAGATAAAGGAGTTTAAGCCCAAAAAATACTGGGAAATATTTGCTACCTTTAGGAACTCTGAGGAATTTAAAGCCAAGCACATCAAGAGATTTGAGGATGAAAAAGAGGTAAAAGAGACGTTTGATAGAGTTGGAGATGGTATTGTAAAAAAATTTGAGAAGAGAGAAAGGATTGAAGCTAAACCCTCTCCGTTTAACACAACGTTGTTCTTAAAGGAGGCATCAAAGTTCATGAGTCCCGATAGGGCGATGATGGTTGCAGAAACACTCTACATGAACGGACTAATCTCGTATCCGAGAACTGATAACACAGTCTACCCTCCATCAATCAACGTTGTTGGGATTGCCGAAATGTTGGCTGATGTTTTTCCAAAGGAGGCAAAAATCGTGTTGAAACAAGATAAGATTGTTCCATCGAGGGGTAAAAGGGAGAGTAAAGACCACCCACCAATCTATCCTACAGGTGTAGCAACCAAAGATAAGTTGAGTAAGGATGAATGGAGGATTTATGAGTTGGTCATAAGGCGATTCTTAGCCACCTTAGCCCCCAATGCGGTGTGGGAAGTAAAGAGTGTTGAAGTAGATAGTAATGGCGAGATTTTCAAGGCATCTGGCAGAAAGTTAATAGAAAAGGGCTGGAGAGAGATTTATATATATTACAAGATTGAAGAATCTCATTTACCCGATTTAAAAGTTGGAGAAAAACTGAAACTTGTTGATAAGGAGATCCTTGAAAAGGAGACAAAACCCCCCGCAAGGTATACAACAGGCAACTTAATCAGTGTAATGGAAAAGCTAAACTTAGGGACAAAATCAACAAGGCATGAAATCATCAAAAAGTTGTACAGTAGGAAGTACGTTTTTGGAAACCCACTGAAACCTACACAAACCGCTGTTGCTGTCATCGAATCGCTGAAGAAGGGGGCAGAAACCATTACACTCCCAGATATGACAGCAAAACTTGAAAAAGACATGTACGAGATTGCTGAGGGGAAGAGGAAAGAGGAAGAGATAGTTAAGGAGTCAAAGGAGTTTCTTGACAAGATACTGGACAGTATAGACTACGAGGAATTGTCGAAGAGTTTAAAGGCTGGGATAAAAAAGGATAAGGTTGTTGGTACTTGTCCAAGATGCGGAAAGGAGTTGGTTTTGAGGAAAAGCAGAGGTAGGAATTCCAAGAGGTTTATTGGGTGCTCAGGCTTTCCAAACTGCAATTTTACATTACCACTACCCCAAAACGGCACGATTTATCTGACAAAGAAGTGTGAAAAACACAATATCAAGAAAATTCGGATAAAAACAAAGAAAGGTTACTGGGATGTCGGATGCCCATACTGTAATTATTTGGAGTGGAAAAAGAAGAATGAGAAATGACGTACCTCATTTTTAGGTGTAAAAATTGTGGTAGGCATCTGTATGCATTGGAGAACGTTAAAAGAAGGAAGTGCGTCTGCGGATTTAGCAATGATTTAAAGAAGGTTAAAGTCCTGGCTAAAGCGGTAGATGAAAGAGCAGCATCTGAAATTGTTAGAAAGTTGCAGGGGAGCGGTACTCTGTTTAGAAGTTTGGATGGTTGATTATTTCTATCTTCCCCTCACCTCTCTTAATCTCCTTATGGTAACTTCCAGTAAAAACAGAAATAACGCCATAGCTAGCAGGGGTAGCTTCAGATCTCGTTTTTCCAGAGTGGTGTGGATAGACTTGCGCTTTGCTTCTTTTAACACGTCATTGATAAAATCAGAATTTTTATCGTAAATTTTACCACCTGTAATTCCAACAACCTTGTAAAGTGTTTCATAGATCCCTAATTTTTCCAACTCCCTTGGATAGTTTACCGCAAAGATTTCCTTAACTCCATCAACCTCTACTGTGTGAAACCCTAAATTTCGTACATTGAATGAAACGGCATACTCATTTGGACTTGTCAGATAAAAACTTGCCTCAACACCATCGATTTTGATGTTAGGTTGTTTCTTTGACACAACCTTTACCTTAACACTTTCACCCCCATATACATCTGAAGCGTAAATTCTCATGTCTTTATTCCTTTCAGGGTCACCAATAGCCCAGTTCACCATTCTTGAGATCAAAATCCCGTTTCTTGAATAAACCTGCCCAGCCCAATCACGTCCATCATCGGTTGTAAATGCAACAACCCTTCCAAGTCCAAAACGCCACGTAGTAACAATAGGCGAGCCTGAGGATGTTGTGATGAGTAACTCAGCTCCATCCTTCTCTACAACTTTGTTGTACCCAAATATTGTGGCATTTAGCTTCAAATCTCTGGTTATGAAATGGTTCGTATCAACCGCAATGAGTTTGTGTTCTTTTTCCTTCTCCTCTTCTCCAAACAACGCCCTCAACTTTTGGTTTTCCTCGACAGGGAAAAATATACCATTTCCAGCTTTGGCGAGCTTGTACAAAAATTCCCTATCTGTGTCGTATCCAACACCAACAGTATACGTCCTTATTCCCTTCTCAGCCATCTCTCTAGCTTTCTTTATAGATTCTTCCTTTAATTGAGTAATTCCATCGGATATTATTATTACTGCCTTACTTCCAGTGACGTTGTCCAAAATAGATTCAGCCATCACTTGTGAATAGTACATAATCGTTGCTCCACCAAATTTTAGAGATGCGATTTTGCCCTTCAAAACTTCTTTGTTTTCGTATATCGACAATGGAGCAACAAGATACGCTTCGTAATTAAAGGCAATTATCCCAACAGGATACTTCTTGCTAACGTTTTCAACCAAGCTTAAGGCAATCGCCTTCTCTACATCAGCCTTCGTGTAGTTCCCAAATTCTTCTCCCGTACTTCCTGAGATGTCTATGATTATCAAGAGTGAGATAGATTTTTTGAAACCCCTCTCAACTACCTTTACTGGCAGTAAAGTTTCAAATAGGGTATCTTTGTAGTAATCATTGTCAAAGGAGTTTCTCCCACCAACAACGACCAATCCGTTTCCCTCTTCTAGATAACTTTCCAGCAGTCCAACCCTACCACTAAGCTTGTTGATTGGCAAGTCATCCAATATTACTGCATTGTATTCATCCAGTCTGTTTGGTAAACTGCTTACCACATCAACATCGTACAAACTCGATAAAAATCTTGTTAGTGGAGAATTTCTACCGACAAACAGTATTTTTGGTTTATCTAACACGTAAACAGATTTGTAAAACACGTTGTTTAATTTGAAAAAATCATCAGTATCAACCCTTGCTATAATCTTGTGATTGCCCATCGATTTGAACTTGTGATTTATTTTAAACACTTTAACATCTTCCTTCTGCGTAATCTTTTGATTTAACACTTCAGTATCGTCTATAAAAACTGTCAGTTTGTACGAAATATCCTTACCAACCTTTCTCACAACAACATCGTAGGTCTCGTTTGAATTTAGAAAAACCCTTCTATTACCTTTAATACTCACGCTAACATCATCTTTAACCACATCAAGCTTTACAGTACTAACACTTACATTCATCGATGCAGCCAACGATGCAACACCGATTAAATCCCTTCCGTAGTTGTTTCTACCATCTGTAATCAACAGCACGTTGCTGTTATGCTCTATGTGATTGAAGAGGGCATCTCCAATATCTGACTTGTTTTCATAGCCAAAATAATCGATCATGTCCTTTGGCATCTCGCTCAAAAAACCCAAATCGTAAATTTCCATGCTTGTGGAATTGTCAACAAGAATTGTGGCTTTAGCTTCCCCCTCAACCCATTTCTCCACCAAGTAGTAAGGTGAGGAGATTGCTACCAACAGTAAAAGGCATATCAAAATCCTGTTTAAGGTTAACACTCCTTTCCCTAACTTGAAAAGGGCTATAGCTATTGGAATTATTAGCAACACAATGTATAGATTTTCCACATTCAAATATCTCCCCTCCACTTGAGATAGGCTATCTCACCAATCACCAGCAGAATTACCGAAACTATTAGCAAATCAGTCAAATCCTCCTTAACTTCCTTCTTTTTCTCTTCAAAGCTGAATTGTGTTTTCGCGATAACGGAATTTGAAATATCAGACTCAAGGGGATCAAGTAAATTGACACTAACGATTTCTCCACCTATCTTGTAAAACCCAGTTTTTTCAAACAGCAATGTGTCGGTATTGAACTTCTTTGAATCATACTCAACATTAACACCACCAAGCTTAATAACCTCGCCTGTCTTGTAGCTATCTCCAATCTTACTACTTTCCAGCCATTCAACAATCTTAAGCCAGAAAATTGGATAGGATGTTTTCTGATAAAAACTGCTGTTTTCAGAGATTCCATAGTAAATTGCCTTTCCTTTTCCGATTGTCCAAATTGAAATGACGGGACTTTCAGCCTTTGCAATAGTTATTGAACCGTTTTTTGGTGTTGCTGTTAAATAGGTCGTTTTAAAATTAAATTCAACATCCTTCGTTATCTCATTCACGATTGCTCTGGTTACAACCCCTTCTTCAACTTTATTGTTAACAGTTACAGGCAAAATACTTTCCAAATTTTTCAACAATTCAAAGTTATTACTGGCAACAATCAAGTTTCCACCATTTTTAACAAATTTCGCTATGTCATCAAAAGAACCCGGTGGAAATAAGTCTATGCTCACATTCTCAACTAAAACGATATCATAATCGTTTAGATTTGGAATTATAGGTAAGTAAGACTCTTCAATTGTTACTAAATTGGTTGCCAACAAAGCTTTTCTGATGTGCGAGTCTTTTTTCTCGCACAACACCAAAACTTTGTATTTACTCTTTTTTATGTATATATACGCTTGATTGTCTGTTGGAAAATCATCTCTAAGATTGCTCTCAATCTCTATAACGTTTCTACCGAGAGGCAAGTTTTCCAAAATAAAAACATAACTGGATTTTGGTTGTACTGATTCGTCCACCTTTAAAACTTCTGCATTGTTGTTCAAAACTTTTAGAACAACGTTTCTGTTATCCTCATCGTAGTTCCTAAGTGTCACATATACGGTACTTCCGATCCTCTTCAAATCAACGATTCCAACGTTTTTTCCGTTATTACCAACTTTTGCAAAATCAACCATTATGTTGTTCGCATTTACAAGCTTTTTTTCTAAGAGAATATCTCCTTTAGCAACAAAGTCTGAAACAACCACTATCCTCCCATCTTTTTCAACAATGCTCCTCGCCAACTCCATTGCGTCAACAAGGTTTGTTGGAGTGTCTAAAGGTCCTACAGAATCGAGGAGTGCTAATGCTGCCTTTGGATCTCCTTTCTCAACCAGCACAGCAGGATGCTTGGCTGCCAAGATTATGCTAACCTTTCCGGATTTTGATACCACATTCTTAGCTATTTCAATCGCCTTATCAAATCTGCTTGGCAACACGTCCTTAGCTTGCATCGAAGCCGACACATCCAAAACGATTGCTACGTTTTCGCTTCCTGCAATCTTTTCAGCTATACAGTATGGCTTTGCCATTGAGGCTGAGATTAAAATTATGATCAAGACTTGCAGCAAAAAAAGGGGGTCAAATAGCATCTTTTTAATCAAAGATTTTAGCTTACTTTCCTTCTCTCTTACCATAAACATCAAAGTGGGAATTTTGATCTCCTTTGGCTTGGGTTTGATGAGATACAGAATAATCAGAGGTATTAAGCCTAACAAACCCAGAAAACCCAGAACATTATCAAACGGCATGCGATAAAACCTCCAAGAACACATTAAAAATCGGTGTGTTTGTAGTATAACTGTAAAAATCCGTATTGAGCTCATTACAGATTCTGTTTATGCTCTGAATGTGGTTGTTAATCCTTTTCATGTACTCCTTTCTGAACCTCTCACTAATGTAACTCTTTAGCATGACTTCCGTCTCCATGTCGTACAACTTGTAATCGCCCTTCAGCTCCAAATATCTCTCAATAGGGTCCAACAAGTGGATGACTATGAAATCGTAGGCAAATCGTGAGATTTTATACAAACCCCTTTCTATTTCCTCAATAGGCTCTACAAAATCGGAAATCAAAATTATCAGGGATTTAGACCTTATATATTTAACGTATTCACCCATTGAAGCTTCAATATTCGTTTTTCCTTCACACTTCTTGTATGTAAGGAACTCGACAGTCTTTAAAAAGTGCTTTTTGCCCCTCATTGGCTGGATAATCTCGTTTATTTTATCAGAATACGTTGATAAAGCAAATTTTTCGTTCTCTTTTGTAACAAGATACGCAAATCCAATCGCAAGCTTCTTTGCATACTCAAACTTTGTGATGTCAAAGCCAAAATTCATTGAATTGCTTGAATCTAAAAGAATGTGTGTCGTTAAGTTTCTTTCCTCTTCGTATCTCTTTACGTACAACCTCTCGGTCCTAGCATAAGCGTTCCAATCTATTAGCTTTATGTCATCTCCCGGATAGTACTCTCTTAAATCAACTATATCTATTCCTTTGCCGAGCTTTATTGACCTCCTTTCCCCAGCATAAACACTGCTAACTCTTTTTTTTATCATAAAACTGAATCTATCCAGCTCTTTGAGAAAATCGATGTCAATTGTATCCTTCATATAGCTACTTCACTTCTTTGATTATCTGCCTTACAACTTCGTCTTGGGTTACGCCCCTCCTTTCAGCATCAAACGTTAGGATTATCCTGTGCCTTAACACGGGATACGCCATCACTTCTACATCTTCCTTACTCACGTAATTTCTACCCTTTATTAAAGCCCTTGCTTTTGCTGCTAGAACTAAGGCAATTGAGGCTCTTGGTGAAGCTCCATATTCTATGTCTTCCATGTCTCTTGTTTTAGTAACAATTCTCAACGCATAATCTTTGATATCCTTTGATATTGGCACCTGCCTTGTCAATCTTTGCAGCTTTAGCAATTCGTATTTTGTTATAATCTTTCTAATTTCAGTGTCTGGTGAGATGTCGACTGAATACAAATCGACAATTTTACTCTCCTCCTCAAAAGATGGGTAGTCTATGAGTATCTTAAAAAGGAACCTATCGAGTTGTGCTTCGGGCAATGGGTACGTCCCCTCCATTTCAATCGGGTTTTGGGTGGCTAGGACAAAGAAAGGTTTATCCAACGGATGTGTTTCATCTCCAACTGTAACCTGTCTTTCCTGCATCGCCTCAAGTAATGCACTCTGGCTTTTGGGTGTTGCACGGTTAATCTCATCAACAAGCACTATGTTTGCAAAAATGGGGCCGGGTTTAAACCTAAAAACCTTTTTCCCATCCTCCTCCTCAATTATGTAAACCCCCGTCAGATCGCTGGGCATTAAATCGGGTGTGCACTGAATTCTACTAAACTTCAAATCAATAACCTTAGACAACACACTTATCATCTTCGTCTTGCCCAATCCCGGATAGCCTTCAACGAGAACGTGTCCATCACATAGCAATGCTATCACTATTTGCTCAACAACGTCTCGCTGACCAACAATAGCCTTTCCAATTTCGTTAAATATGGCTTCGAAGATTTCATCGGTTTTTAAATACAAATCTTCCAATTCTTTCGTCTCCTTTGCTCCCTTAACCCGAATTTCTAATTTTTCTATACTCTCCTCATCATTCATTCTAAGTCCCACCCCTCAACTTCTCAAAATACCTCTTAACAACCTCCTCATAAGCCTGAGGAACGTTTTCGTGATAAGCTTCACTCACAACAGGATTTATTTCTTCTTCACTTTGATTTGTATTGAAAGAGGCTCCAGACGTAGCTGACACCTTAGATTCAACACCGCCAAGCTGGAATTTTATGTTGGCTGTGTTTTCAAGAGATGCGATTGATGGTTTCCCATAAATATCTCCACCAGCACCAGTTTTTCTGTTTAAATTAACCGGATTTGTGTTTTCGTTGTTTGCTGTGTTGTTTGATTGGATTGGAGCGTATTTAAACAAATTCTTAAAATCTTCAGCCCAGTTTCTACCTTTTTCAATCAATTCATCATTGGTAGTTAGGTAGATTGTGGAGAATGAGAGTAATATGCATCCCAAAACGAGTAAAGCTATCCTACCTTTTCTCACAAATGGATTTAGTTTAACGTAACTTAAATCCTCTAAAACCTCTAAGGCTAAGTACTCCATCAAAACGTTTTTCAGGTTTATGTTATCCCAAGCAGTTTTAATTTTGTCCTTAAATTTATAATTTTCTGCAATTTTGAAAAATTTCAGCTTAGAAAAATCTACAATTAATCTCAGTATGAGATAGGCGATAGCCAACAAAACAGCATAGGGTCTTGGCAAACCAAGGATGAAGAATAATAGGTTGAAGAATAAGAATATCACGGTGGTAGATAGCAGTATTTCAAACAGACGAATCTTCTTCAACCCCTTTTCGATTTCTTTAATTTTCTTAACAAAGTCGTACATCTCAAACACCTTTCTAAGATTGTGTACAATTACATTGTATAAGCAGATCTTGTAAATATTGAATTGTTTCGTCTTTCTGATTTAGCTCATCATTAAGCTCATCAATTTCATCTTTCAACGATGAAATTTCATTTTGCAATTGCGTTATTTTATTTTGAAGCGTGTTAATTGTATCAGTAAGCGTGGATATCTCTTCATAAGCCTGCTCCAATTCCATCTCTTTCTGTGATAGCTCTTCCTTGACAGTGTTGTATTTGCTCTCCAATGCGAGATAGTTCTCCCTTAGAACATTTAATTCCTGAGTTCTCTCTCTCAGTTCTATCTCTAATTCCTTCTTTTCCTCCTCCACCTTTTCCTTCTCTCCCCTCAATTCCTCATACTTCTCAGTTAGGAATGATTCTTTTTTCTTTGTCAGATTTAACTCCGATACGGTCTCATTCAACTTTCTTTCTTTCTCCTTAACTTCTTCCAAAACTCGATTTAATTCATCTATTGTGGCTTTGTATTCATCTACTATTCTTGCTGATGCCGTCTGATAGTAAACGGTTAATCCTGCCATTGCAAGTACAAGTATCAGTGTAAGCCACATGAGCAGGAAATTAACACCCCTCATCGTATGTAGTTGTAATAAGCTTTATAAAAAAGAATTGGTTGTTCCCAAAAATTTGATATAACAATCATCGAAAATAGAACATGCAAAAATCCAAGAAATCAAAGATTACAAATGTGAAGATGGAGAGAATAACGGTTTCTGCAGTAGTTCACTCGACCGAGAACAGGGAAAAGGTTGGAGAAGCTATCGCTACACTATTCCCATTTGAGTTTGAGATTTTTACGAGCAAGGCTAAGGGTCATTACGGTAACCCACTCGAATTTTTGGAGGTAGAAATTAAGAAAAAAAAGGAAATTAAGGAATTCTGGGATAACTTGATGAATTTGCTTGGCAATCAAAGAGAGATGATATTGAATACAGTGGAGGAAAAATTGGATGAGCAAAACGTTTTACATCTAAGAATTGACAAACAAAAGGCGTATCTTGGTGATGTTGAATTGATTGAGGGGGGAGATGCAATAGTTGTAAAGGCAAAGATTGTGACTTATCCAGCAAAGAGGGAAAAGGTTATAGAGGCTATTAAAAGCATGCTCAAATAACATGTACGACTTCCTGCGTTTTATTCCAAACACAAATATGGATTTTGGATTTAAAAACTACGTTGTCTTTACGGAATCGGAAAACCATGAATTTTACAAGGCTCGTTTAATTAAAGCTGAAAGTGTTAATGAATTAATTTCACAACTCAGAAGAGTAAAAAAGACTCAAATCGTAGGAGTTTTGAGTGACGATATAAAAGTTAACAGGGAAGCAATGATGCGAAGGAAGGTTGACGTTTTATTGGACAGCATTAACAGAAAATTGGATTACGCAACAGTCAAACTTGCTGCTGAGAAAGATGTGATAATCGAGTTAGGTTTCTCAAAATACTTGAACGTGAGTGGTGTTAAGCGAACAAGACTTTTTGAGGAGGACATGGAGTTGATTAGAATAATAAACAAATTTGACACACCATTCGTTATCACTTCAGCAGCCTCTAGTGTATATGAAATGCGGACAAAGAAACAGATATACGATTTTTTTGCATTTCTTAAGGCAAATGTAAAAAAAGCTGAAGAGTGCGCTGTTAAGCTTGTAAGAAAGTACTACGACCCAAACTATATAATGGAAGGTTTGGAGATTTTAGAATAAGGAAGGGTGACTTGCTGGGTGTTATCAAAGTTTTATTGTTGGTGTGATGCCTGTAGAAACGATTGGTAAGGTTAGGATGGAAACTGAACACTCTGAAAAACTATTGAAGTTCTCGATAAAGTCTGAAAATGTAAATATGGTTTACGGGACGAACGGAGAAGTTGTTAGAGAACATAATCTTGTCTCAGAATATTGGTATGCCAGATGGCGCATAGCAGAGTGGTATCCTTAATTGCTGACGAAAGGGCAAGTGTAGAAGCGAACAGAGTTGAGGTTGTTAAGATTAAAAATTAAAAAAGGCGAGTTATTGGGAGTACTGAACGTTTACCATGTTTCTGTATTCAAAGAGTCTGACTTTTTCCTAGCCAAATACGGGCAACTGTTTCCTATTGCTACACCTTAATTTTCAATTTTTTCTCAATTCTACTAAATCAACGCAAGTATCTTTCAATAAACCTCTCAGCATTTCTGTACAACACTCTTTCTTTTATTCTGTCATCAACATCCAATTTCAGCAGATTGAGCAAAGTCTCCTCAGGCTCCCACCAAACCAACGGTATTTCGCTACCGTAAAAGACTCTATCGGGAAATTCTTCGATTATTTGCTTGACATCTTCACAATACCATAATATCTTCTCTCCATTCTCAATTATCTCCATTTCTACAAGTGCATTTGATGTCTCAGTAAATACGTTTTTTCTTGCATCCAGATACCTTTCAATTTCCCTAGTCTTACCCACCAGCATGTGGGCAAGTATAACTGGAAAGGAGTAGTTAAAAACCAATTCGTCGTACATGTTAGCATCAGCATACTCGAAGCTATTGTCCGGAAACCAGCCAGAGTGGATGAGTAAAGGCTTCTTCAGTTCTTCAAGTAATTCGTATATCCTTAAAGCCTCCTTTGAATTTGGCTTGAACTTTTGGACTGGAGGGTGCAACTTCAATCCATCAATCCAACCCCTCTCAAAAGCTTCAATTAGCAGTTCATCTTCATTTTCAGGATGAAATGCTCCAAAAGTAATAAATCCATAATTTTCCTTCAAAAACCCCTGCCATTCGTTTAGCATCTGCGTGTATTCGGGAACTATCGCATGCGTCAAATTAAACACATTGCTCACACCCATCATCCTTAGCCTTTCAAGCGTCTTTTCCCACTCGATTGGCATCTTAGCTTTCAATTTATGTTTCTTCTCAATCCATGCATAAAATCGTGGAACTATCTCGTCTGGATACAGATGTACATGAACATCGATGATTTTCTCAACAACGTTTTCGGTAACAATCATACGATCACCTGAAATACGGGATAACTTTTTCTGAAATTAGCTTTGCAACATCCAAATATTTGTGGTGCTGAACTAAGGGAGTTAAAACAAAATGTCTGACCCCAGCCTTAACGAATTCATCTAACCTTTCAATAACCTGAGATGGATTTCCAAAGATGAACCTCTCTTCAACCAACTCAAATGGAATTTTCCTTGCAAACTCCAAAACTTTTTTTACATTCTCTTCATTGAATGCAAACTCAAGCAAATTTGGGAATGGCAATTCCTTCTCATTAATCTCAGCTTTCTCCAAAAAAACGTTTCTTAGCGGGGATAGCAAAGAAATAAACTTTGCTGGCAACTCTATCATCTTTCTTGCTTTTTCTTCTTCATAATCAACGACTATGTAGGCAAACAAAGCTGGTTCGATTTCTCTGTTTGAATTCTCCCTTATGAACCTTAAACCCTCCCTGTACCTCTTACTTCCGATGCTTGCTGTTGGAATCCAACCATCTCCATACTTAGCAGTTATAAGCATAGTCCTCTTCTGATTTCCAGCAATCCACAGTTTAACCTTCTTTTTAGATTTAGGAATCGTTGCATTCTTCATTTTGAAAAATTTACCGTTAAAGTTCACGACTTCCCCATCCAATAGTTTTCTAATTATCTCCGCCCCCTCTTCAAGTTTTGATGCCAAAAATTTTGTTGAAATGCCATATGGAACCAAATTCATTCCCTCTCCAGCTCCCAATCCCAATACAACATCTCTTTTTGACAACCAATCCAAAGTTATGGCGGATTGTGCAACTACAGCAGGATTTTTTCTTAAAACATCACTGACGCATGTTCCCAACACAACGTTTCCTGTTTGCTGGGAGATTGCTGCAAGTAATGTGAAAGCTTCAAATGCATCCCAATTTTTTATTCCTACGCCAACCAAGTGATCTGGTGTAAAAACGGAATTGAATCCACTTTTATCTGCAAAGATTGCAGCCTTCAAAATCAAATCAACGGGATCGTGGGGGAGTTGCAAGCCAAATCTAACCTCCATACAAAATCGTTATATTTTTATTCCATTAAAAAGATTTTCCTATTGGTGATAACATGAAAAAGGTTGTTGTTTTATTAATTGTTAGCCTGCTCATACTAGGTTGTGTCCAGCAAAAGCCAACAACAACTCCCACTCCAACTTCAACCGTCACACCCACTCAACCAAAGGAAACCAAGATTGGTGTATTAATTCCGAAGACCGGTAAATTCTCAAATGCAGGGGTTTACATGGAGAATGCGGCAAAGTTGGCGGAGAAGCACATAAAAGAGCTGGATATTGCTAAAGACTACAGCATAAAGCTCGTGTTTGCAGATTGTGGAGATGATCCCAACACAGCAAAATCAGCATTCCTCAATCTGGCAAATCAAGGTGTTGTGGCAGTTGTTGGGGCTTACACAAGTCCACAAGCGGTGGCTTGTGCTGATGCTGCAAGCCAAACAAAAGTCGTTTACATTGCAAGCGTCGCCTCAACAGGACAGTTGGAGCAGAAGGTTAAAGACGGTAACAAGTACGTGTTCAGAAATGCTTACAACACAACGTACTGGGGAGTTTTGGCGGCAAAATTCTTAAAGATTTCAAACGCTGAAGCTTACTACTTCCAAGGTTTTAGTCCACTAAAGACATTCAATCAGGGAATGCTGAACGCAATAAAGCAGCAAGTAAACTTAACATTGAAGGGTGAGGAGTACTACAATCCAAAGGTAAATCCGAAGGATGTTGAAGATTCCGCTGTAAAGGCAGCCAACGTTGTTGGGGAGAAAGATGTACTAATTCTAGGTGATCCGGGCTCATTATCGATAAAGTTCTTGAAGGTTTACAGGCAGAACGGTGGTAAAGGTATAGTATATTCAGTTGGCGGAACCTTGGCGTTACCTCAAGTCTTGGCATCAATTAGCGATTCAAACTACACAGCATTTCAAGCTGCTGTGTTGAAAGAAACGGAGAAGACCGAATACACTTCAAAGTACTTCAACGACTACAAAGCTTTGTATGGGGAGGAGGCGAACAACTACGCTGGTGTTTTGACCTATGATGCAATCTTAATCCTTGCACAGGCTTTGGAGAAGGGTGACACAGATCTTATCAAAGCGTTGGAAGAGAGCGAGTTTACTGGGGCATGCGGAATTTACAAGTTCAACGAATTGCATCAGGCTGAATGGGGTTCTGAGAAGCTTAAAGGGATTATTGGTGAATGGGTAGGTAAAGTTGAAGTTATCTATCCTCCCGAATTCAAGACGTCTGATGTGGCATGGAAATAGAACAACTAACCATCAATTTTTTTTCTGGAGTTTTTTTAGCGGTATTTGCAATTGGCTTAAGCTCAAATTTCAGAATTGTTAAGTTTTTAAATCTTGCATATGGCTCTTTTTTTACGTTGGGCGCATACGTTGCCTACCACTTTTTTACAAAATTTGGTGTTTTAAGCTTAGTAATACTGCTTTTGGTATCCTCGTTATCTGGCGCATCGCTCTACATTCTAATGAGGTTAATCGGTAAGGGCATTTTGGAGGCTACAATTGTAAGCTTGGGTTTTGGGATACTCCTTGAAGAGTTATTAAGGTTGTGTCACACAACGGGCTACTTTTTAATTTTGGATACTCCCATAAAAACCTACACAATACTTGGAGTTGAAATTTCGCAATGGGAAGTTATGCAGCTTGGTGTCCTGATGATTGTGTTACTAACGCTAACCTTAGTTTTCAAGTCGAGATACGGGATAAAAATCAAGTTTATTGAGGAGGATGTCGAACTGGCTTCGATGTACGGTGTGAACCACAACTTCTACGAAGCTCTGTGTATATGCAACACTTCCATTTTAGCAACACTTCTGGGTTTTTTGTCCTCTCCTCACCAAGCAATTTTTCCATCAATGGGCTGGAGTATTTTGGTTGCTGGAATAATCGTGTTTGCCATAACTTCTCAATTTAAGCTTGTTGGATTGAAGCATTATCTGGTGTTGGCAGCAGTTTCAATAGCCTATGCGGAGGTTGTTGGGTGGTTTTGATGGGTAAAGCATGGATACAGATTCCAATTTTAGCAATACTCTTAATTTTACCTTTGTTCACGAACTTCTACTACTTCTGGTTGTTTACGTTGGCATCCATCTTTGCATCCTATACGCTTTCATGGTATTTAATGGAGAGGTTTTGTGGTAGAACAAGCTTAGGTCACACGTTACCTTTCGGATTGACAGCATATCTATCAGCAATAGCCTATTTTTTTGGATATCCCCTACAGTTTCTGCCAATAATAGCATTGATCGTTGCGTTGATCTCTGCAATCATCTTTTACATCACCTCCATGCTTGATAGGGTAAAGTTTGTGTTTGCTACATTTCTGTATGGCGTACTGCTTTGGGAATTGGCCCCATTCATCGTTTTAAAGAAAGACGTACTTTATGGTGGTGAAGAGGGTTTTTCAATCACTTTACTACCAACACAGACAGTTTACGTTTTTTCATCTGCTTTATTAATCGTAACATTTGCGTTTTCATTCATCCTCCACAAATCTTCGTTGGGTTTAAGAATGATGGCTGTTAGAGATGATGAAGAGGCAGCATTAGCAATAGGTATTGATGTAAAGTGGATTAAGCTGTTAAACAGCTTTTTATCTTCACTCTTCACTTCCTTTGTCGGTTTGGTTTACATCTTGCACCTCTCCCATGTAGATCCCGATGTTTTCTCAGTGGAAAATGCGATATTTCCATTTATAGCATCGGTCTTTGCAGGAGGGTTTATTACGCCTGTGTTGGGCAGTTATTTGTTAATATTTGCTTCAAATGCGTTGAACACAATTTCCCCCCAGTTCCACCTTGTTTTGTATGCCTTGTTGTTGATAGTCTCACCAAAGTTGAGGAGGTTCTCAAATGCTGATAGTTAAAGAAGTCTCAAAAACGTATAACTCTCACGTTGTGTTGAAAGAAATTAATTTGGAGTTAAAGAAGGGAGTGCTGGGCATTGTGGGACCGAATGGAAGTGGAAAATCAACTTTACTCAAAATCATTGCTGGATTGGAAAAACCGACATGTGGTAGGGTTTTGTTCAGAGACAAGGACATTACGAAGCTGAGTGCAAACAAGAGAGTTGAATATGGGATAGTTTACACATTTCAGATTCCAAAGCCATTTTATAGGCTCACAGTCTTGGAAAATGTGGCAGTAAGTTGTATGGTTAGGGGAAAGAAGGGTGTTAAAGAGAGAGCATTAAAGATTTGCAGAATGATTGGGATTGAGCATTTAGCTGATAGAAAAGCGAATGTTTTGTCACAAGGCGAATTAAAATTGCTTGAATTGACCAAAGTTATAGCCACAGAACCTGAAATAATCTTGCTGGATGAACCTTTTGCAGCGCTAGATAAGGAGAATGCCAGAATTGTGAAGGATAGGTTGCTGGAATTTAAAAGAATGGGCTACAAGATGATGATTACCGCACATAGATTTAGAATACTAAAAGACGTGGCAGACAAATTTATTGAAGTGAAAGAGGGGAGAATAAGGTGATAAGATGCTAAAAGTTGAGGATTTGAGCGTTACAATAAATCACAGAAACATACTCCAAGATATAAATTTGAAATTGGACGATAAAGAGTTGACTTTAATCTTAGGACCAAATGGAAGTGGGAAGTCAACGCTCTTTAAAGCCATACTCGGTTTGGTTAAGGCGGATGGAAAAATAGAGTTTAATGGAATTGACATAACAAATCTAAGCCCATACAAGAGATTTGAAATGGGAATTACGATGGCTCCAGAGAGGATGAGGGTATCATCAAACCTGACGGTTGAGGACAACATTCTGATTGGGGCTAAAATGGATGTTGAGGAAGTTTTTGCTATGTTTCCTGAGCTAAAGAGATTGAGGAAACAAAAGGCTGGAACGTTGAGTGGTGGAGAGAAGCAGTTAGTCGTTTTTGCAAGGGCTATAGCATCCAAACCTTCATTGCTGTTGTTGGATGAACCTTTTCAGGGCTTGTATGAGGATTTGGCAATAAAAATTGAGGAGAAGATAATCGAGTTGAGCAATGAGTTGTCGATAGCAGTAATAACCCATGAGAGAATTGAGGAGATGATTTACAATGCAGATTTGGTTGTTTTGCTGTTAGGCGGTAAGATAGCATACATTGAAAAGATAGAGGATGTTGAAAAGACATTTGATAGTTTGAGAAGATACATGATTGTGTAAGCTGTAAATCAATCAACTCAACATGAAATGAACTTCAAATTTACTACCGTTGAATTTTATGCACCCCTTCTCCCTTACAAAGCTTAAGGTTTTGCTCCACTCTTCTGGAGGGGCTTTTAGAGTTGTGCTACCTTTCTTTTCAGCAGTAATTAATGCATTCTTCAATGTAGGATACATCTGAAGTTCATCATCTGTAATTTCATTACATTCGGGAATTACAATCCTTTTCATGCGTAATGAACAATTAACAAAAACGATGAAGTAATCTTCTCCAAATTTCAAAACGTTTCCCTCATCAATTAACACTTTAATCTTTTCCAGCTCGTCTAAGGAAACTTGGTAGAATGCCTTACCAATTTTTTCTTTGCACCATCCTTTTCAATCTCTCTCTTAAACTCCTTTACATCATTCATCAGCTTAACCAGAGAAGGACAACATTTTATACTCTTGTTCACCACAACATAGTTTGTCTGATTCATCTGATTCCCTATAAGAATCTCAACACCAACAAGCTTAATCAGCCAGACCTTGAAGTAATTTCCATCTATTTTTGCATAGAAGAATGCGTCTCCCGGTTTAGTATATTTTTCTGCAATTTTTTCCAACTCTGCCATCTCAGCCAAAGATATTTCAACGTTTATGGAATCTTTGCTGAAATTTAATTCTTTTAGAGATGCAAACTCATCGATTTTGTCGGTAAGGTTGGCGTAATATTTAGGAAGTTCAAGCTTGCTGGCATGAATGTATTTGGCTGTGTAGTGTTGATGTGCCGCATAACCCAGAAAAGCCATGAAAACGAGGAGGGATGTAAGTATTGTTAATGAAACAATTCCAGCTATTGTTACATTCTCCGATCCCTTAAATCTCGAAAGGATGATGAGTAGAACCATAAAAAACGGCAAGACTATGAATGTTAAGAGTGGATTGGAAAAAGTGTAGCTGGAAAAACCCAGAAACAACAGAAAGAAGAGTGGTAGATATATGCCTATCGCTTTAAAAACTGTGGTTAAAGAATGCGTTAAAAAGTAGAATGGTAAGGTTATTAAAACCAAGTTGAAAGCCAAAGCTGAATATAACTGCATCATCCCCTCCAACCTAAAAAAGTTTGGCAGTATGAATATGCTTACTGGAGGTGAAATAATACCGATAATAAGGAATATGACGTACGTTTCCCAACTTCTGAGCTTTTCAATATTCATTATATTTTTCATAACAAATTAATAACTTAAATTTTTCTAATTTTTTTAACAAACAAGTTTTGTTTAAAGTTAGGGTTAAAATAAGAGACAGAATAAGAGACAGACTAGTCCATAAAACACAAAAAATCCTTCAACTTATCCCTTAACCTAACAACCTCACCTACAACAACGATTGCTGGCGGTTTTACATTCTCTTTTTTTGCTATATCGCCAATATTTTCAAGATTTCCGACGATAACTCTTTCCTCACCACTAAAACCCTTTTCAATTATCGCTACAGGTGTTTCTGGACTTTTTCCATGCTGGATCAACTTTTTGCAATTTTCCTCTAACTTGCCTACGCCCATTAGGATTACGATGGTGGCATTTAGCTTAGCCAAAGCTCCCCAATTAATTCGTTCTTTAGCCTCTCTGCCCGTAATAAAAACCAAAGCCGGATCAAAGTTTCGATGTGTTAAGGGAATTGCCGCCTTCGTTGGAACAGCGATTGCTGATGTTATACCTGAGACAACTTCAAATTTTACTCCGTGCTCTGCTAAAAATTCAGCTTCCTCTCCACCCCTCCCAAAGATGAATGGGTCACCGCCCTTAAGCCTGACGACTTTGTATCCCTTCTTTGCATAATCTAAAATTAGTTGATTTATCTCTTCCTGACTTTTCTTGTGTTTTCCGCTTCTTTTCCCAACATCTACTAGGATTGCATCAGCCTTAGTTTTCACCAAATCTCTAACCTCACCAATCAACTCATCATATAGAATCACATCTGCCTGCTTTATTACCTCCTCAGCCCTCTTGGTAAGCAAATCCAGTTTTCCCGGACCAGCTCCAACAATGTAAACCTTACATTCTTTGTTTCCCGTAAATCTCACCCCTCAAATTTTCAGCTATTTCTTTCGCTTCCTCAATTGCACTCTTTCTGCTCAATTCCTCCTCAACCCTAAGGTACTTTTTGTCCAAAATCTCGCATATCAACCTTACTTTACCCTTTAACTCCGCATAAATACCAACTGGCACTGCACACCCAACTCCCAAGCCTTTAATAACTTCTCTCTCAACTTTAGCCTCTAAATCCGTCTTTTCATGGTTCATAAATGAAACTAAGTCCTCTTCCCCAATTCTTGTTGCAATTGCTATTATTCCTTGGTTTGCCGATGGCACGAAGATTTCTGGGTTTAATCTTTGATAATCTATTTTATCGACAAGGTTTAATCTGATTAATCCAGCCTCAGCCACGACTATCGCATCGTATAAGCCATTTCTCAGCTTTCTTAGCCTAGTATCTAAATTACCCCTTAAATTTTCAAATTTCAGGTCTTTTCTGTATCTCTTAAGTTGGGCTTTCCTTCTTAGGCTTGATGTTCCAATTACTGAATTGTTTTCCAGCTCATCCAAACTTTTGCCGTTTTTGGAAATAAAAGCGTCGCATGGGCTCTCTCTTTCAAGAACTGCTGCAATCACCGTTCCTTTAACCCTATCACTCGGAACGTCCTTGTAGCTGTGAACAACGATGTCAACCTTTTTATTAGCTAAAGCTAAATCGAGAGTCCTAACAAACGCTCCAACTCCTTTAAATTCGTGTAGAGGCTTATCTTTCATCACATCCCCCATACTCTTGATTATCTTGATTTCTGATTTGTATCCTTCCTCCTTCAATCTTTTAACGACTTTTTCCGTCTGAGCTAATGCTAATTTACTCCCCCTCGTTCCAACTACAATTCCACGCATTTTAATGCCTCTAAGGTCTTTTCAACATCTTCCTTTTCATGGGCATAAGAAACAAAGCATGTTTCATACTGAGATGGAGGTAAAAATACTCCATTGTTGAGCATAGCCCAGAAGAATTCGATAAACTTGTCCTTGTCAAGTTTTAAAGCATCGTTGTAGTTTTTTGGCTTTTTGCCGAAGTACATGCAGAACATAGAAGCTATGCTTCCAACCTCCCACTCTCTATTGCTATCTTCAATCCAGTCCTTTATTCCTTCAACGATTTTTTCAGTCGTCTTGTTTATCTTTGAATAAACATCGTTCTCCATCAGAAATCTGACAGTTGTGTAGCCAGCAACCAACGTCAAAGGATTTCCGCTAAACGTTCCAGCCTGATACACGTCTCCTGAAGGGGCAACTCTTTCCATTATTTCTTTTTTCCCTCCAAAAATTCCGATTGGTAAACCTCCTCCGGCTATCTTGCCCAAAGTCGTTAAATCCGGCTTAACGTTGTAGTACTCTTGTGCCCCACCTAAAGCAAGTCTAAATCCCGTTATAACTTCATCAAAGATTAACAACACATCGTTTTCCTCAGTAATCTTCCTTACCTCCTTCAAGTAATCTTCTTCGGGCAGTATTAATGCAGAATTGCCCATAACAGGTTCCAATATTAAGGTAGCAATGTCTTCATCTTTTTCAAGTATGCTTAAAGCCTCCAAGTCATTGTATGGAACTTGCAACGTATTCTTCACGAATTCTTTAGGTATTCCAGCAGAATTTGGAATGCCATGTGTTGTTGCCCCGCTCCCAGCCTTAACCAAAACTGAGTCGTGGGCGCCATGAAAACTTCCTTCAACTTTTACTATCTTGTCTTTTTTTGTGTAACCTCTAGCAACCCTCAAGGCAGCCATCGTCGCCTCACTTCCAGTGTTTACGAATCTTAGCATGTCTATTGACTTGTAAAGCTTGGTTATTAGCTTAGCGTACTCAACTTCCAATTCTATTGGTGTCCCATAAAGCCAACCCTTCTCAATCTGCTCTGCTATCGCTTTTTTTACAACTTCACTTCCATGTCCCAAGATGAGCGGCCCATAAGCCATGCAGTAGTCTATGTACTCATTCCCATCCACATCTACAATTTTAGAGCCTTTTGCATAAGCTGTGTAGAATGGGAAGGGTTTTATCGCTCTCACAGGACTGCTTACACCTCCAGGCATTAGATTGATAGCCTCTTTGTAAAGCTCCTCTGATTTTTCCAGTTTCATGTTTGTAAATCTGTTACGCATACTTTAAGATTTCTCGTTTTTTTTTTGGTTTATTAGATTGAAGGTTTATTTCGTATAATCTTAAACTCATTTCCTTTGATGTTGTCCAGTGGGAAAAAGGTTGCAGATTGCATCAAAAATACAAATTTAAATACTTTAATTCATTTTCCCCTCAAACCAAAATTAAAATTAAATCAAAATATTAAAGTACTACCTCCTCTTTTATTACCCAAGGTGAGAAGATGTTGAGTATTAATGAATTGGCTTTAGATATTGTTGAAGACATGCTAGATTATGAGGAGGAGCTAAGAATACAGTCCAAAAAGCTTGAAAATGGTGCAACAGTTGTAGATTGTGGTGTGGAGGTGCCTGGAAGCTATGATGCAGGAATAATGTACACGCAAATCTGCATGGGTGGGTTGGCAAGTGTTGACATCGTTGTGGATTATGTGAATGACATACCTTTTGCATTCGTTACAGAATACACAGACCACCCAGCAGTTGCTTGTTTGGGCAGTCAAAAGGCTGGTTGGGCAGTGCAAGTGGACAAGTACTTTGCTATGGGAAGCGGTCCAGCAAGAGCCTTAGCATTAAAACCAAAGAAGACTTATGAGCAGATAGAATATGAGGATGATGCCGACTACGCAATTATTGCATTGGAGGCAAGCAAGTTGCCAGATGAGAAGGTAATGGAGTTCATCTCAAAGGAGTGTGATGTCGATGTCGAAGATACCTATGCAGTTGTTGCCCCCACAGCCTCAATTGTTGGGTGTGTGCAAATTTCAGGCAGAATAGTTGAAACAGCCATTTACAAAATGGCTGAAATCGGATACGATCCAAAGCTGATTATTAGCGGAGCTGGCAGATGTCCAATTTCACCAATTCTTGAGAACGATCTAAAAGCAATGGGTTCAACGAACGATAGCATGATGTACTGTGGAAGCGTGTTTTTAACCGTTAAGCAGTACGATGAGATTTTGAAGAACGTGCCATCTAACACATCCAAAGACTACGGAAAGCCGTTCTATGAAATATTCAAGGCTGCAAACTACGACTTCTACAAGATCGATCCGAACCTGTTTGCCCCAGCCCAAATAGCAGTAAACGATGTGTCTACTGGCAAGACTTACATACACGGAAAGTTGAACGCTGAAGTGTTGCTACAATCGTATCAAATTGTGACCGAATAATTTTGATAAATTTTTATTTCCTATTTTTATCGTCTGTGTTTAATTGCAATTGAGTGTGCAACTCGCAAATCGATATATAGTTTTAAGCCAAATCAACACTGATGAACGAAATAATAAAAACACTCTCAGAAATGCTGAAGGAGAGAGAAGTTACAACCCGTGAAGAGCTTGAAAGAAGGGCTATTAGGGCAGTTATTAAGTCAAAATCGATTGAGGCTTTAAATCTGGACTACAACTTAATTGAAGAGATCGTTGATAGCTATATTGAGTGTCCCGTATCGCTGAGCTGTATTCATTTTTCCGAAAAGGTTGAGATTGGAGGTGTAAGTTTTTACCACCTCCACACAACAAAACCAACGAGGGAGCAGTTTGAGGAGGCTTATTATGAATACACAATCTCCAAACGTTTATTGGATGCAACGGATGGTCTTGATAAAATTATAAACAACTTTTTCAGCGGTTATTCCGTTAAAGAAGGAGTCATAAAAGAGTATTCAAACAACAAACACAAGTATGCTGTCTTCTATTCGCTAATCGACGATGTTGGTGAAGACATACAATCACACATTGAATTTGCTAAAGAATACAAAAAATATGATGGAGAATACGTAATTGTAACACTAACAGAAAAAAATCCAAATCCATTTATAAAATTCTTCAAAAATCATTCTGAGAAAATTAAAGCTGCAAACATCAAGATATGGGTTGCTGACGTGGATAAAGATTGTATAGATCCATTTATAGGTTATCCAAAGGATTTTAAGCTTATCAAGGGTTTTAAGAATCCAAAACTTGCAAGTATAATTAATTCGCTGTGGAGGGTTAAGGTTGATGATGTAGTTGAGGTTTAAGTTAATTTTACAAAATTTTATTTGGATTTACAATCTTTACACCATTAACTTTATTACCAATTTTCTTTTGTGTGATTAGATATTTTGCTTTCAAAATGGATGCTACTGCTAAAGCTTCAGCAAGCTCCCTATCTACTCCCCTGAATCTGGCAACCTCACTTTCGGGAGGTCTAACAACCTCTAAATTAGCTTTAATTGCAACGTTAGGTGGTAAGTTTCTAAAACTCGACTCTGGAACGTAAATTTTCTCATTTGTAAATTTTCGATTGTTTATAACGCCAACAACACCACTTGAATCTGCCACTATTCTGAAAGTTTTTGGTAAAGGTTGTGATACTAAAAAGTAAATGCCAATTGCCATAAAAATCCAAATTAATAGCAAAATAGCCATAATTAAGCTACCTTTTATCGTATCGGGAACAACTATTACGTCTAACAGTAGTAATGCCACAATCCCAAACATAAAAAAGGATGTAGCGATTAACACAGCTGCTATGGTATCCCTTCTTTTTGCATCTCTTATTAGTCTATCCAAAGCAACTTCCAGCTCGTCCACTATCAACAGTTAAACGTACGAGTATTTAATAATATCTTCTACTGTATATGCCAAAACACCGTACCTTCTAGCAACTTCAGCAGCTTTTTCATCAGCTATAAACAAGGGTCTTTTCATTTGTATAGCCAAGATTATGCTTTCAGTTTCTTCAACACTCAACCCGTTTCTAATGGCTATGGATTCCACCATTTCCCTCTCCACGTTTAAATCAACAACATATGCAAAAGGTCTGGCATTTGATGATGTCGTATACATTCTCCTCGCATACCTGCTAAAAAGAATTGCTTTGTCTCCAATAGCATCTAAAAATTTACCGTCAACAACAAAACCTCTTCTTCTAAACACAGGAGAGACTATAAGGGAGGTTGCTGTGGCATACGCTACAGGCAACGTGTATGCAACGTATGTTTTTGCCTTCTCTTTGGTGATTTTGGTTGGTATGATTATGGGTGGAGTTGGAATTGGCATAGGTGGTGTGGGTATTGGTGTTGGTTTTGTTGGCTGGGTTGGCGGGGTTAGAGTTGGTTGAGTTGGTTGAACCGGTTGGGCCGGTTTTGTTGATTTTGGTGTGGGTGTTACAAGTATTCCATGTCCAACCCCTCCAACACCTCCAGCAACAGCTCCAAAGTTGAATGTTGTGCCGAACACTTTAGCCATACCAATTACGTAGTTATTCCCAACTTTGTAAACTGGTTTTATAACAACATCACACTGAGTGTAATTCAATGCGACGTATTTGATGTAGAAAGTTGGAACTACTTCAGATTCAAACTTTGTTTTTTTACTCCACGTCTCATTTGGATTAAGGATTGTGGAAAAATTGAAGAGGTTATGCTTAGTATCCGTCTCAGCCCATGTAGTTCCGTTGATTTTTAAAGTACATTCTGCCTTGTTTTTTATTGAATAGTTTGCATACCATGTTCCATTGTCCAACTCCTTCGTGATCGAAAATACAGTCGGAGCTGAAAAACTTATGTTGGCTTTTGAGGGAATGCTGAAATCAATTAGTGAATCGTCAACCTTTGCATAATTTCCCGAACCTCTTATTCTGATGAAATATTTGGTGTTGGGAGGCAGAAAAAAATTTGAAACCAAGTTTTTTCCAATCAAACTGCAATTTTCCCAAGAAGTTGCAAAATCTGGCTTTGGAATTGAGATGTTGATAGAAACGGTAAAGTTGTAGAAGTTTTCAATCTCATAAACAATTGAAAAGGCATTTCTGTCACCTTCCGCATAGATTTTAACACCTATATTAAAATTCTTAGGTTTTAGAGTTTTGCTAAAACCCTTACTCTCGCCTGGATTTATGGATGGAATGAAAGCAGTTGCGTCTCTGTACGTAACGTTTATACTATTAATTTGGTGCGGGTAATTGTTGGTTAGATTGCCAGCAAACCAGTCCTCAAAAACAACTTGCGTCCCATTGGGATAAAAAACAGCATATCTATATTCATTAATACATTCTGCACTTGAGATTGTAGTTATACAAGTTAGTAAAGCGAGTAACACAACCAACCTCATCCCAACACCTTAGATTGAGTTAATACTTAGAAGATTTTTCAAACTAATAAACTTTGCCTCCAAAGATGTAATTTCACAACGCAAATTAGCTAGATTGAAGTCTATCGGAATCAATTTGGATCTACACCTACGATGTAAGCGTCTTTAATGGAACAATCATTTGAGGCGGTCAAATTCAAATATATGTGCTTAGTTTCTCCAGCTTGTATCACATCAAACCTCCACCAGAATAAATTGCTATTATTACCACTTGCATTGTAATCACCTGACATCGAATTAACAACCATGCCATCTGGCTCAATCCAGTAAGCTGTGACACCATACTGTGTTTTTGTATAGGCAGTAACATTTATCATAACGTTGTAATGATTTTCCAACCAAACAACCTCTATCGATGCGCTAACGTTTCTATAGGGTTTGAACTGATAATTTGGTCCGAACTCTGATGTGTTTCCATTTAAGGTAGTTGTGGCGGTTATTACTGAATTTGAGTCAACGCTGACTGGCACATCTACACTTCCACTAAACCTACCATTACTGTCAGATGTAATGTTGCCAAGATAAATCCAACCCTCTCCGTAGTAATTGTCTAAAACAGACGATGAGACATTATTCCCAACTAAGTTATCACCTCCGTTTGCATTTTTAACCAAATAAATCTCAACTATAGCGTTTGAGAAGACTTGTGATGCTCCAACAGATTCGTTGCCTATAAACCCTTCAACGTACAATTTACTTCCATTCAGTTGTGCATAGGTTATGACTGGGTAATCTACACCGTAATTTGGTTGGGATGCGTTTAACATTCCATCGTTTAAGGTTACATTATCGCCAGAGAAAGCAATTTCAAAATCACTACCATCTGCCAAGTCTATTCCAAGTTTCGAATTGTTATATATGGAATTTTTAGTTAACGTGACATTAAACAACTGCTTTGTTGTCGTATCGTCTAATCTGTTTGAAATAAGTACGCCTATGACGTTGTTCCTTATCAAAGAGTTTGATACAACGCTATTATTACTATTTATCCTTATACCAGCTGTTTCTGATATAAAACCACTCTCATTTCCAATGTTGTTGTGTTCTATGCTACAGTTGTGAATTTGTATGTTTCCTAAGGCACCGTTGGATTCGATTCCATTCGCAGATGCTTTGGCTGAGATGCATTTTCTGAAAGTCACATTACTTACACCACTCTCCACACCCATGTTGTCTCCACCGTCAAAAACTATGGCGTTTCTGTAAGCTATAACCTCTTCAACCAAGCCACTAACAACATTGGAGGTATAGAAAAGCAAACCGTACCTTTCAGCAAATGCGATAATTGAGTGTCTTATCGTAGCATTGTTCCCCTCTATCCAGAGATTTGCTCCTCCCGTCCTTCTTAAACCGCTGTCGTTTGGATCACTGCCATTTGCTCTCAAACCGAAGAATACGTCTTCAGCTACAAAGTTGCTCGCTGAATTCTCAACTTTAACAGCTCCGGGATACGTGTTATAGCTACTGCCAAAAATTGATACGTTTTTGATTATCACGTTACTTGCATGAATGTCTATTACTGGATTTAAGCTATCGCCGTATATTTCAATTTCTGGTTTGGGAACCGCTTTTACCTTTGGTTCATCACCGCTGAATGGGATTCCATCACTTCCAACACCAACAGCCCTCTCAACTTGCGTTGAATAACTCTCAAGTTGGGTTGTTTCATAATTGTAATGCACAAATCCAGTATTGCTGTTGTTGATGCTCATGTCTGAATTCAACACACTTCCGTTAATTTCCACCTCATCTCTTATGTTGAGAGAGCCAAGAGATGAATTTAACAATACAGTCCACCACTTTCCATTAGAATCCTGTGAGTTTGGACTTGTTTGCATGACAAAGTAACTTCTCTGCTTCCCGCTAATAGCATTTGAATTGACAATGAACTGCCTGAGACAGCCCTGGCAAAATCTGTTTGAATCAATTTTGGCTGTTAATATGCCTGATTTGTTGAATACCCAATAAGCTACCTGTTCTGATATATGTCTCCTTTCAGAGTCTCTTATCGTATCTTCATCGATTGCCAAGTTTATGGTGTTGCTTACAGGATTTGAGCCATAAAGAATTGCCCAACCTCCATTTCCACCATTCATTGCATTCTGAGTTGCTATTCCAATTGAGTACATATCGTTTAAAGTGTAGCTATAGGGTGGACTGTTTCCCACACCTCTTATAGAATTTGAACCAAGCAACGCTTCGTATTTTATACCATTTACCACACCGCTCCCAGCTTCCACAATTATTACACCAAGAATTTCTGGATTTCTTGTCGTGTCTGTATCCTCACCAACATGTTTACCAACATACAAATTTGTTGAATCTGGTGGATTTAGCCTATTTCCATCGCTCGCCCAGAAAACAGACCAATTAGAGTCGTTGTAGCTCATAACCTGCCCTAAAACGACTGGGTTTGTATAGCTCCAGTTGTAGGCTATCTGTTCCATCAAACTTGAAGCCCAGTTGTTGTTCTCATTCGTTCCATCGCTCAAAACTCTATGAGCTTCAACTTTCCTTCCATCCGATAGCGTCCAGTTTCCTTCTTCCATCACAATGCAATGAATATCTGACGAAGTTGGAGTGGTTGTGTCCCCAGGATTTTGTATTTTTATTTCGAAACTGTAACTATTAACATCTTTTATCCTAATCACCGCTGGCGGATTAGAGCTACTTGGTAAATTGTAGGTACAAACGATGACAGGATTTTCGTAGTAATTCCTAAGATAAACTTTTTTCCACGAGCTGCTGGCATTTATAATAAAAACCTCTCCTACTGCTTTTAAATTCTCTTTAACATCTTTTACATTCACAATTACATCAAAGCTGAATCCAAAGTCCAAGTTTTCTCCATTATAATTGGTTAAATTCAACTTTATGTAATGCTCAAAGTCCACTCCAAATACATCGCTTTTCGTAGCTTCTTGTCCTCCAAACTTTTTAACAACAGCCCAACCACTGCCACTCCACTCTGTTTGATACGTTTGCTCAGCCCAAATATGACCGCTGTTGTAGTTAGCGTTTAAACCACGGGTTGTGTTAACAGTTTTTGAATCTACAGCTATAAAGTAAACTGATGTGGTATTTGCAATCTCAAAAGAGTAATAACCACTTTCGTTTGTTTTATTCAATCCAACAATTTTATCATCAAAGTCTAAAACTCCATCTCCATCATCTTTGAGCAAAGCAACTGTAACGTTTTTTATTCCAACATCCTCGTTGTAGTTTATTCCAAGTGGGGATGCATCTTCAAGCACCCTGCCCACAATTGTTTTGCCAAGTGTAACCGTAAACGTTAGGTTCGACTTAACACCGTTTGATTCTATTCCATAAACTATTCCATTGTATTCTCCTGCGACTGGAAGATAAAAGGAGTAATTGTAAATTTTCCATAAGGAAGGAGTGTTTGAATCAGTCGAAACAAGGTTCATTGTGGCATTGTCTATATAGAGCGTTCCATTCGGGTAATATACTGTTAGTTTTGCCTCTACTATATCGTATGAACCTATTGGATCTGTAATATTTGCTATAATTGTGGCATTGGATTCCACAACGTTCTCATCCACACTTAAAACCCTTATGTAAGTTGTGGTGTTTGTGATTATTCTTGATGGATGGGTAAAATCATGGTAAACATTTAATGTTGCAGTAGTTTTGGAATTTTCAATTCTCAAAATGAAGTAATTATCTCTTGGAATTGTTTGCTGGGAAGACAGTGTAATATTGAACGTTTCGAGGGTGGGAATCGTTGTTAGACTTAATATTTTTGTCTGGCTGCCCAAAACATAAGAGGTTAATCCGTTTGTATAAAGTAGAGAGACTGCGACTGTGTGGGTTGCGGAGGTAGAAGAAGATAACCAGAGGGGGATCCTAATTTCCCCAACCACATTAAAGTCATCGGCAAACTTTGGGATTTGCTGCCATGATTGTAACGAATTTGGAGAGATTTGGGTATAACTACTTACCAAATTTGGCTTGGTCGTATTTAGTGTGAGTGTATTATGCAGGTAAAACGTCTTCTGAACCGTAGGGGGTTCAGGTGTTTTTGTTGTTAACGTAACATCATCATGTATCGATACATTTACAAAATCAAGTGTTGTAAAATCCGTCTCACCCAGTAATGCTGAAGAGGGTATTACCTTTGAAATGGTTATATTGCTACTGCCGTATGGAATGAATATATCGGGTAGGTTATTTGAGTTTGTGTCGTAACTCGAATTTATGTAATCCCAAGTTCCATCACCATCAGTATCTTCAGCAATAATCAAGCCACTTTCATAAAGCCTTGTGGTCCAGCCTTTGGTTGATTGAGTAATATTAACGTCAAATCTTCCAGAAGAACCATAGTTTTGGGCAGAAAGATTATAAAAAACTTCACTTCCTGGATTTGATGTAGCAGACTGATCCGGCTCAACTGTGAAAGAAACTATGTTGATGTATATCCATGCCTCATCGTTTGATGTATTTTGATCGTTGGACAAATTAGTTCTAAAACTGACTTTGTACTTTCCATAGCTAAGTGTTGAGAGGTTGAGCGGAAAAGACACCTTTACAGTTTCTGAATATGGGATGGAAAGGTTGACTGTGGTCGAATTCTGATAGCTGTACCCCCCACCTTCTTTGGTCACGTTGAATATTACCTGAAGATTATCAAGATCAACAATTCCAAACAGTGCAACTGTGGCATTGAAGTACACAACTCCTGCAGTTGCTGGATTGTAGTTTGAATTGTTTTCTGGTGAGTCGATTGAGAGTATGCCAGCGTCGTATAGTTCTGATTTTCCTGCATTTATGTTACTTACCATGTCATTGAAATCAAACCCAAGAGCCCATATAATTGGGATTACCCATTTTTCTCTAGGATTTAATGTAGTTTTATCCCATGCAAGGGCAGTTCCTGCATCCCCACTATAGCTGTTTGAGTTGGTAAGTGAATTTGAAGCGATCCTTTGCCAGATCGTATAGTAATATCCAACATCGTGCTGGGAACTCTGATATACAGAGCCGAAACCACCGTATTGGATATCGCTTGGTGGTGCATTGACATCATATCCATAGACAATATCGGTGTTGGAATCGTAATACGAGTTATCGTTAGTAAAGCTTCCTCGAAAGTTCCAATCCATTCCTTGGAAAAATCTTAGATTGGTAAGAGTTTGACTTCCAACGTTTTCTATGTAGTAAACGGTCGCAAACCATCTGTTGTTATTTCTGATTATCACTTTCTGGGTTATGTTTACCTGCCTCTGTCCCCATAGAGGTGTCTGCATTTTAGTAATGATTACACTTTCAAGCTCCCCGTTAGGTACGTTGTTAAGCTGTACATCCGTTCTATTTATATGGTTGATGTTGCCATTTCCGAGAGATCCTGCAGAATAAGGATTGCCATATTGTCTGTTGCTGTATCTGATTGCTATTTTAGATCCAGCGTCTATGTCGATATCGTTTCCATAATCGTTATCTTCTGTTCTGCCAGCGTGATCGTGGATTGTAATTGTTGCATCATCATCGTCTTGAGAGTAGGGAAAAACAATAGCTGAAATTTGACCACTTCCAGAGTAAGCTCCAGAGTAAGCAAGTTCGATTGCGATGGATCTATTGGGTTGTGGGGGCTGAAGAGTGATGTTGTAACCCCATATTGGATCGTCGTAAAAATATAAAGTGTTATCTTCAACATACCACCTTAACTCTCCTTCAATTTCGCCTGTAGTCCTGTTAAGATGGATTGAATTCACAATTTTTCTACAATCATCCCCAACTATTTCCTTAACTTTATATCCTTCAGGTATTTTCACACTAAAACGATACCAGACATTGAGTTTGTTGTTTAGCTCTAGTCTGATTAAATCGTTCCTAAGCTTTTTAACCGTCGTTTTTGTGTTTAAAACATCTAAAGGAAATCCAAATTTCTCAATAATGTCTTTTGAAGCTGGAATTCTAATTTCTATAAAATTATAATCACCAAAACTTCCAATTTTCTTTAGTTTAGATTTATATGATTCAACGAACAAACTTACTTTTAAATCTTCAAGGTTTGCCATACCTTTTTTGAACTTGTACTTCACAACTATTGACTTATTAATTGCATCATAAGCTACGATTTTGCCTATAACTCTAAATTCCTTCTTAAACTTCAACTCAAGTTTTGCATTTCCACATTCCAAAATTGCAGTACAATTTCCAGTCAAATTGACGGGGATTGTGAATTTTCCATTTGTTATTGTTGCATTACCTTCAATCTCCATGCTTTCATTGCTTAAAACAAACTCAACGTAGTTTGGCTTTGTAAAGTAGCTTTTAATTCTTCCCTCAATAACCCAGTCTTTGTACTCAGCTTTGATCGTGTAAGTATCAACATAGAACTTTGTTTGGTATCCGTCCACGGTTAATACGTATTCGCCCAGTATAACTCCTTTGAGCAATGGATACTCAGCCACAAAACCCGTTTGAGTTTTTGTTAGATTGAGGATGTGTTTCACACCCTCTGGATCAGTTATGGTTAATTCAGACGGAATATACTTAAGATTAATTCTAACAACCTCTCCCGGGAAGTAAACAGCTTTTAATTTGATTGTTTCGATTATTTCAGATTTAATTATCTCAGGTTTGCTTGTTTTGTTGAACTTTGTTAGGTTTAGTGTTGTGAAATTAAGTTGCTTGAATGCCTTCAGTGTTACACTTCCAACCTTTTTAATAGCTGTTAGATTTAACGTGTAGTTTGAACGACACAGATTTGTGAAGTTGATTTTAAATTTGCCATTAGTGGCTATTTCGCTTCCCTGCCCATTTAACACATAACGAATCGTTGCATTTGTGAATTTGCCATTCAAAAGTACGCTGCCAATAATGCTAACATTGTCACCCTTAACAATTGGCTTTGCATCTATCGTAAACACCTTTCTAACTCTAATAATCTTTGTAGCATCTCCCTCAACCCCATTAAATTTTGCCTTAACACTTATTTCTACATCCTTTAAAGCTGTGAAGTTCAAGTAGTAAGTTTTATTGACTTTGATTGGATATGCAACGCTTCCATTAATTTTAACGTTTACCTGAGCATTCACCAACTCTTCACCCAGAAAAGTCAAGATTTTAACGCTTACTTCCTCACCAATATCGTACTCATCTTCCGAAATGATTTTTACACTTAACTCCTCAATCTCAAATTCCAGTGCTTTTCTTGCGTTTCCACAAGTTAAAGTTATAATATATTTTCCCGGAGAAAGCTTCAGTTTTGTAATTGGGATTGCAAAGCTATTGTTTTCGATATCCACACAGTCCTTAACTATCCTGTCTTTTTCTTTGTTGTCTTTCCTGAATATCTCAAAAATCAGGGTTTTTGGATGGGAGAAATAAGTTTTTACGTCTCCAACAATGGTTGAGTTGTTGTAAGATGCATCTATCGAATACGAATCAACCACAAATTTCTTTGTCAAGCCATCAACAACAACCGTATATTCTCCCAAAACAATTTTTTTTGTTAGATTATATTCAGCAACGAACTTACCATCAATTTCTTCAAAATCCAAGTTGTACGATAAGATGGGAGTCAGTAATTCTGCTTTCTCCGGATTGAAGTTTGTTTCAATCAAAACCACTTCTTTCGGAAAGAAAACATCTTTTTGCAGGGTTATGATTTTGGTTTCATTGATCCCGTTAGTTTCATTAGTTTCATTGGCTTCATTGACAACCCCACTTACAGTGTTGTTAATCTTGCTTGTGTTATTTATGCTTGTATTAATTGCCGTGTCATCAGCTCCAGCGTGCGCAATAACAATAAAATTTAGCAGAATGAAAACAAAACAGATTAGCACGCATCTCATGCGCATCTATGTTTTTCCTCTTTTCCTAACAACCAATGCCAGCAAAACAACCAAAACGATTATTGCAGTCCAGAACATAATGTAACTGCTAAATGGTGTTTTGGGCAATGGCAAGATTGAGAGTTCAGCAGTAAAGAATGCTATACTACCAGCAGGAATACTTGCTTCCCAGTAACTTGACATTTCAGGGTCTGTGTAGGTTATTTTCCAGTCGGATTTAATTTCCAGCTTTAACCTTTCAACATCCAAATCAGCACCAACTGGAACTTTGAGCGTTTTAAACAACAAACCCTTCTCAATTAAGTCCGACGAATCGTATTCAATGACAAAGGTTAATTCTTTACCCGGCTCAATTGGATACCAGATTTCGTAGTGTATGATTGTATAATCCTTTTTGTCCTCAACCTTAACCTCAATCTTATCTCCATCACTCTTATAACCCTTCAAATTTTCAACTTTTACTGGCTTAACCTCCTTTGTAAAAGGGATTGAAATAAAACCAATTTTTTGAGGGGAAACTTTTTGTAGCCTTATCTCTCCAATTCCCGGAACTATCGGCTTGTTTATTAAATTTTTCAACGTTATGTTGTTTTTAACGTGTACAACATCGCCATTAACCTCGATTATCATGTTATAATTTGATATTGATTCCACTTTAACCGGTTGAGCGTTGGCAGGGATTAGCAACAGAAATGTAACTATTACCGCCAGCTTGAGCCATCTCATGCTTAGGTTATCGATACTTGGTTTATAAAACAGTTTTCTAAATGATGAACTGGAAAATGAATCGGAAAAACAAAAATAAAAAATT
>Ga0180301_10000335_pt1 | contig 36517 bp, 33 predicted proteins | sample GuaBasSediGuay16_FD_121797 | JGI IMG/M metagenome (GOLD analysis project Ga0180301, IMG submission 121797) | Subseafloor sediment microbial communities from Guaymas Basin, Gulf of California, Mexico - Guay16, Core 4569-2, 12-15 cm | ecosystem: Environmental > Aquatic > Marine > Hydrothermal... | reverse complement strand
GGGGTATGGCAGGTCTTAATCTTCTATCTCGGCAATAAGACTGTGGCTTACCTCCCATTCTCGATACCATTCATCACCGGATCGCCTCCATATCCCCTAAACCTATTCTACTGGTATGTAATATGCTCCATGACCTCAACGACTATTGTATCACGAATTTTAGGCGTCCCAATGGGGTTCGGCGTTCAAACACAAACGAAATAACCGGGGAGATGAGGCGTGAATCCTAAAGTTGATAATGGAAGGAAGATTGTGATCTGCATTTGCGGGATGGCGGGGTCTGGGAAGAGCACAGCGGCTAAAAGACTCGCTCAGCATTACGGATTAAAGTATTTTTCTGGGGGAGATGCCTTAAAGGCCGTAGCGGCTGAGATGGGCTATAATGTAAGTGGGGAGGGATGGTGGGAGACCGAGGAGGGCATGAGATTCCTCAAGGAGAGGGAGAAGAATCTAGAGATAGATAGGAGAGTTGATCAGAAGCAGCTTGAATGGGCTAGGATGGGCGGAGTCATATTCGATAGTTGGGCCGTGCCATGGCTCCTCGAGGGCGGATTTAAAGTGTGGCTTGAAGCCTCCGAGGATGTGAGGGCAAGGCGGATAGCAGAAAGAGATAACCTATCATTCGAGGATGCCCTAAGATTTCTCAGGGAGAAAGAGGCCAGAACAAAAATGATCTATAAGAGGCTTTATGGATTTACGCTTGGGGAGGACTTCACGCCATTCCACATGGTAATAGATGTGAACTTCCTCAGTAAAGATGAGGTCTTTGAGGCTCTACGCATAGCCATAGACCACCTAGTCCTAAAAAGGAGAGATTAACCGGCGCGGATAACTTCACATTGATACTTCAACCACAACTTTTATGGATGATCAAACTGCCTAAATAGAGAATTGAGATTCTCAGGCTTATCGGTGATGACCCATGGGAAAGGCTACATACAAGGTTAAGGGGGGAAAGATGATAAAGGTTAACTTGACATTAAATGAGGGAAGAATTGAAGAGATTAAGATAATGGGGGACTTCTTCCTTCATCCGGAGGAGACGATCGAGGATATAGAGCGAACACTGAGGGGATGCATATTAAACGAAGAGAGAATAAGCAGTCTCATAAGGGATGCTCTCTCACGTAAGGGAGCTGTTCTTCTAGGAGCATCACCAGAGGACCTTGCAAGATGCATAATGATGGCTGGTGAGGAGAATGGCTGAGGAATGGAGACTATTAGATACTGGCTTGAACGATGCATTTTATAATATGGCCTTGGATGAGGCAATAGCCACTGCCAGATCAAGGAGACTCGTTCCGAACACCATAAGACTCTATAGATGGATGCCCTCGGCGGTTTCGATAGGATACTTCCAGAGCATGGAGGAGGAAGTCGATATTGAGGCATGCGATGAGATGGGTATAGACTACGTGAGAAGGAGAACGGGCGGAGGAGCAGTCTATCATGATACAGATGGAGAACTAACATATAGCATAGTCGTCGATGAAGATCATAGGCTTGTCTCGGAAGACTTTCTGGAGACCTATAGGAAACTATGTTCAGGCTTAGTTTTGGGGTTACGTTTGCTTGGAATTCCAGCGGAATTCAAGCCCATAAATGATATAGTTGTCCATGGAAAGAAGATTTCGGGTAATGCTCAGACACGTAGGATGCATGTAATCCTTCAGCATGGAACTATTCTTAGAAGAGTTGATCCGGAATTGATGTTTAGGGTCTTGAAGGTGCCAAGTGAGAAGATAAGAGATAAGATGATAAGAGCGGTTAAGGAGAGAGTGACGTCGATCAGAGATGCACTGGGAAGGGACGTTAGCTTCGAGGAGTTGAAGGAGGCCATCATAAAGGGATTTGAGGAATCTCTCAAGATTAAGCTTATACGCGGAGACATAACGGAGTTTGAGGAAGAATTAGCTCAAAGATTGAAAGATGAGGTATACTCGAGGAAAGAGTGGAATTTCAAGAGATAAAGCAGGAAATTAACGGAAATGGCAAATTAACTTAATCTTTCTAGTCTGTAACCGAGATCTCAAAGAATTTAGATACACAAAAAATAAAAGCGGAGCATATCTGAACAAAAATATGGATCAGTATGACGAGAAAGAGATCCATTATAGAGATTTATCTTGACATTCTAAGAACTATTAAGGCGGGAACATGCAAACCGACCAACATAATGTATAAGTGTAATCTGGCCTGGAGACCATTCAAGCAGATCATGAGATCCCTAGTCGAAAATGACCTTTTGAAGATATGCCAGAAAGGGAAGAGGAAAACTTATCATCTTACCGAGAAGGGTAGGATCGCCCTAAAAAACTTTGAGGCCGCACATGCCCTCTTAATGATACTTACTAACTCAAACGATAAGAAGCAAATGATTACGCATATTAACCTGCCATCCACACAGATAGATCATCGAGGCTAAGGAAATAATAGGATGAGCATCCAGTCTACGAAGTCTCCGAGGAGAAGCGCAATTACATAGCCAATGGTCATGAATATGAGGAATGGCAGTCCAGGCGTGGCCCATACATGCCCATTAAGAACCTCAATATGTGCTGGACATTCCTCTTCGATCTGAGGAGAAACCCTTAGGTACCTAGTGACTTCGCCACTTTTTCCTTTAACAGCATATTCCAATGGTATGTAATGGGAATCCTTCAGCCTCTTCGGGTTAATTCTAACTCCAGTAATGAAGACCAGCATCTTCTTCCAGCATGGTTCATGCTCAAATCCCCTGAACATTTCTCCTCTGACATGCAGATATTCGAAGATGTTATGGCATGTTATTATTAGAGTGAGCGCGGAAGCTGCAAATACTGCATTTACTAGAACGGCCAATGGGAATATTGGGAGCATAGAATTGAACTGTGCATTCGATATGCTGGGATATGCTGGCATCGCGAGCGATAGGCATATTAGAGCCTTTGCATCTGCCCCTCCGAAGAAGCCCAGATAAAAAAGGAGTAGGGAGATGGGAATTGTGACTCCAAGGGAGAGGAGCCAAAAGAGGAAGATTGAATAGTCAGCCTTGATTGTGAACTCAAGGTAATACTGCGTGAATGTTAAGACGAGGCTTATTGGAGCGAATAACAGCCAAATCCTATCCGAAACTTCCCTGAATTTATAGTCATACCATGATGAGACTGAAAGAAAAATGAGACTCAGCAATATCCGTATGAGCTCGAGATGGCACATATACTCCACCATCAAATACTTCAATTACTCAAGAGTTATGGAACAAAAATATTCAATTTATGAACGTTAAAGACTATTGTCGATTCAGACTGGATGGGCATGCCAGATCCTCCAGAGGGGACAAGAAACCGTAGTGTTAGACCGCTTCTGATGTATGAATCAACCGCTCAAAGATATCGTCTGAACCCTGAGTCTGAATTGTCTGTTTCCATTCAAGACACACAAATTCTAATATCGCCTGATTGAGCCTCATGAGTTCGAGCATGGAGGGTGCTGAATGAGAAGATTAAGAAGAAATAGGACAGCGCTAAGCAATGTGGTCTCAACGCTGATAATACTGGTCGTCTCAGTGCTCTTGGCCGGAGTCGTCACCATGTATGCCACGAACATATCGTCTACGAGAACCCAGCAGGAAGCCTTAAAAGTTGGAAAGCAGGCCGTTTGGGTCTATAATAATGGAACAGCATACGTTGCATTGGCGATCGATAATGTTGGCGGAAGAGATGTGGTAATAGATAAGATTCAAGTGAGGGGAGTTGAGGTTTCATGGTCTAAAGTCTACTATACAAGGCTTAACAGTTCAATCTCAACATCACTTAACTGCCCGAGTGCAAATCCGACATGGAGCGACTTCGAGTATACTTCAGGACGGAGCGCCTCATTCTCAAATGACACGAATGATAAGCCCTTAGCATCCGGAGATACAATGATAATCTACATAAAGAATCCGGATGGCATATCAATCAGCGACATAGGAGTAACGATAGGCATAACGGTCTTCACCAAGAATGCACAGTATAACGTTGAGTGCAACGTAGAAACAGCTGAGACGGCATAGAGCGATAAAGCCAAAAGAAGCCTAAACGCTCACCCATCTGGGTGAGGGGATGTGGGAGACTGAAGGCTAATCGATGCAGTGGCTGAGCGCCTCCCAGCCTTCAGTCTCCACATCCCAAAATTGGCTTTAGGCTTATAGATAGCTCCGTGTCCATTTCTTTTTGATTATTTGAGGGAGGATAGATACTCCCTTAGCGATAAGTGTTCCAGTTAGGATCGAGGAGAAGCCTATGTTTAGTAGGACGAATATCGCTGTTGTCGCCATCATCAGCTGAACGGAATGCATAGCCTCAGCTTGGACTATTGGAATTAGGATTAGAAGCACTGAGTAGATCCAAGCCTTCAGTATGCGGCACTCCATTCTTCTGAAACGTTTAATTTGAGATAGGGGCAATCCGAGATATACTGATCCTATCAGGGAGCTTGCCACGTAGCCGGCTGCGAGTATAGCGGCTTCTGGAAATTGGCTGAGGCAACGGTATGTGAATGATGATAAGTGAAGGATCATTATCAGCGGATATAAGAGAATCTTGAAGGCCGTCTTGACGATCGCATTCTTTCTTATGAAGACAGCAACGTTGGGGCTCCAAGAATAATAGAAGTTATTGAATACTTCCATGAAGCATCTTCCGGCATATGTTGAGAGAACCTCCTGATCCCTGAAGGATCTTAGGAAGTTGACTTCTGGGGAGAGCTCGGAGCCGAAGGTGGCCGTCGCTATTAAGCATCCACTCTTCTTAACCTGATACTCGACCACATCATATATCTCCGTGGATGTCTCGTTGCCCTTTAGAAGCCGAACAGCGACGTATAGTTTTTCCGCGTCGCTTGGAATGTCAACATTTAAGGTGAGATCCTTTACATCCGCGATTTTATAACCATAGATCGGGATCTTCTTATGTGCTATGCTTGGATTCTTTAGATCGTTGATCTTGGCGACCAAACCTATATATCCATAATCCGCAGACGTAAATGAATAATTCACGGTGAGCTTAAACGTATATGTCTTCTCCGTTATCAGCTCAGTTCCGCTCTTAGGCTCGATATCTACGATCCAAATGTAATCTAAAACCTTAACCGCTCCATCCTTAAATTCAATGTCACGGATGAAAGTTCCATTCTCATAGCATAGCTCAGCCCTCACGATCTTTAATGCTGAAGCCCCACTGGAGATGCCTCTGAACGTAACTTTCGCCATTAACGCCTCAGACTTACCTAGGGCCTCGGCGCTTGCGCCTACGATTCTAAGTGATCCCGGCCTGCTATGATTTGAACCGAATACTTGAAAGTCGCCCTGCTCAACACTCACGACCTTCAATATCGAACTATTATAGGTGACTTCTATGAGTGCTCCAGCGACATCCTCGGCTCCCAAAATCCTTATTTCCATGGTAGCCTCAGAGCCGACCTTCAAGGTCTTAGAGCCAATATAAATCTTATGAGCTGGGGATGCAGCGGAGATATAGGGATTCGCAGGCACAATTAAAACTAACGGTATAAGCAGCAGTAGTAGACGCGAATATTTACTATGCATTATTAGTTCAGCCCATCACCTTAATATTAATCTCAAGGAATGAAGTTATAAGTTTTCTACTGGTCTCTCAGAAAGTTATAAAATGCTGAAAGGTCAAAATCTTGAAATGTAGTAATGGAATCTACGTGAGAGATAATGTTAAGAAATGGGATTATGGTAAAGAGGATTCACGGAAGAGCCCTTACATTTCTACTTCTTATCTGCCTTGTCAGCCCTCAATTCTCCATTTCGCCTTTAAAAGTAGAATCCTCGAAAGCCCCTATAATCTCAATCAGCCCAAAGAGCATACCATCAGCATCTCCGCACTCACCGGAAACCACATTTATATCGGTCGCTTGGAAATGCCCCGAAGGCGAGACGTATACTGTTGAAGTTGTCCTTCCAAAACTGATCATCGAGATGGATGTGTGGCATCCCGTCGATGAATTCATGGCGGATACTACGAGATTCACGATTAGGGGAGAATGCAGTAAGCCGAGACATATCCACTTTGATGTCCCCGACGGGATATCCGGGACATTTAACGTGATCTTGAGGGTTAAGGATTCCTCCGGAAGAGTTGTGCTCACAAAGGAAGTTCCAATTACGACGGATGGTGGGGAGCCTTTAGGCCGAATAACCTGCGATCCAAAGTCTCTGAGCCTGAGGGAGATGACCCTATTCTATGGGAGCCTTACATCCCTTGACAAGCTTCTGCCAGTCATACTCGTAGAGAGAAAAAGATTGAATATTAAGGGAGAGCTGAACTCGGCTGCCCGAAACTCTCTATTAACGGTTAAGTTTGTGGATGAGAATAAGACGCTTCTTTCATCTTGGTGCAAAGAGGATAAATGGGAACGCCAAGCATACGTCTGTGCGAAGAAGAAACCCGGCGAGTATAAGATTAACGTGAGCCTCATCAAATACATTTACTTCTTCAGTTATGATGAGGAGAGGGGAGCTTACATCTCAAAGTCATATAGGAAGGTTCTTCTGGATTCTCTCATCATCCCAGTTACATTCGTTAATGTCACTGATGAGTTTAAGGGGAAGATCAACCTCATTAGTGGGAAAATCTCAATTAGGAATGCAAAATTCTCCGTTACATCCAAAGATAATGTATACTTCGATTATAAGTGGAGCGTAACCGCCGAGGTTGAACTACGCGAGATGATACTCCACGAGTTGGGGGAAGATTACAGGCTTTATTTCCCCTGCGTTAAGGCGGGCAGGTATACATCATGCATCGATGAGATCAGAAGCAAGTTCAATATGAGAGTGCGTGCTCTCTCCCCGGGCTTCTGTCAAGGAGGCTTCTGCGAAGAGGCTGAGAGTACGCCATATGGGTATCGAGGCAGAACGTGGTATGCTTTTATTCCGTATCTGACTATTCCGGAGGGCAGGTGGAAAGGCGTTGAGAAGAAAGAGATTGTCCGAGATGAGTTTCCAAAACTTCGCTTTAGGGTTATACGTGGGGTAATTCAAGGTGAAAAATCGGCGAGGACAGGATTGGTTCTCGAGGAGATCGCTTGGCTAAACCGTGTAAGGAAACTGATATTTTACACATGGTTGGAGCTGCAGGAGCCAAGATGGATCGTTCCATATCCGATTGGGCCTAGGGAGACTCTGCCTAAGCGGGCAATAGCCGTGATTGCGAGGAGCGGGGAGTTTGAAGTTCCATTTCGATATGAGCCGCCCTTCATACTCGTCCGGGGAGGCAACTTTAAAATTAACAACTTCGCCTACCGGTTGCATTTTGAGTTTAGAGAGGAAAATGAGAAGCCGTACTGGCTGTTTGTTTTCGTATCGGCTGATGGAAACATAACTGTAAGGAGGGCGCTTCTTAAAGAGAAAGAGTGGGACTTTCGTGATCCCGCATTCTTCAGAATCGATGTTTCCGGAGGAGGAGAAGAAGATCACATGTGTTTCGAAGTGAAGAAGATACTAGACGAAAATGCAACTGAAAAGACAGTAGATGAGATTCTGTTCTCCGGAGAGATAAAAAATGGATTCACCCCAAGATTCACCCCGTTAAAGAGGCAAGTGAATGAGACAAGCGGCAGATTCATGTTTAGAGACCAATGGTGCATTCTGCGCTTCAGGAGCAAGGAGGACTTGAGAAGACTGAGCACTCTCAACTTCACATTCTACATTTGGGATGCATTCTTCGATAAGGCCGTCTGCAAGAAGAAGGTAATGGTAGATGTGAGCAAGGAGATCAAGCGAATACTCTCTCAAGTGAGGAATATCCCCCCGGAGGCTAAGATAAAGGTCTCACCTGAGAAGCCGAGGCCAGGTGAGATCGTAACTGTAACCAGCGCCTCGAAGGATCCTGATGGAAGAATAGTCAAGTATAAGTGGATAATCTATGAGGATGGAGAGGAGATCAAAGAGGAAGAAAACGTTACGGCGGTGAGCTTTGAGGTTGAGGCAGGCAAGACCTATACTGTGGAGCTTACAGTCGTGGATGATGCGGGAGCGAAGAGCGCAGATCGCATAACTATAATCCCGTATGTAACTGTTAGTGGACAAGTGATTGTAGAGGTTGAGACGAAGATAAATGACGATTTAAGTGTGGAGGCCGCTCCGCTCTCGACTGGAACAGCCAGCATATCATCATTTGAGATCACAGTCAAGCATGGAAGCTTGCAAAGGAAACTTAAGAAGAACCCTTTGGAAATGGAGCATCTGATCTTTCGGGATAAGAATGGCAGAGTCATCACTGGAACATACTTCCTCATCATAACTGGAAATTATCCCCCAAGTCTTCAGTCCTACTTTAAGGCGAGGGAGGCATTCAAGGATGCGAGAATAAAATATGAGGTTGAAGCCTCAAAGGAAGGAATAAAAATCTACGTAATATACACGGCGAACTGCATAATCAAAACAGAAAAGAGTGATTGGAGTTTAGTATCACCATACCTCAAGAACTCTCCAGCTGATGTCTCCTCCGGCTTCAAGATTAGAATTCGACCATACGCCGTCTGGGAGGAACTCATAAGAAAGACCCTAATAAAATTCTTGAGTGAAGCCGGAGTCGGAGAAGCCGAGAAGCTAATACACGACTTCAAGATAGAATATGGCCATTCACAGCCTCAATTCATCGTAACCCAAGGAGACCTTATTTATCTACCATATCCATCCAACATGTTCAGTCTTGAATACACGAGAATGGGATTCAGCACAAGCGATACATTTGGAGACTTCTTTGAGGAGACCGGACATTACATAAGATTACAATGCTTCACGGATACTGGCGGACTATTCAATCCAAAACAGTGGCTGATAAATTCATTTCTATACGGGAAATCCCACGCGATAGATAAGCCATTCCCAGCATTATTCATTCCGATATTGAATAAGGCGATACCAATATGGAGTTGGAGCGCATTCGGAGCCTTCGACGAGGGACACACGGAATTCCTAAGAACTCTACTCATAGATTATCTGAAGTGCCAGCCATACATAAACATCACAACGCCTCTTCCAGAAAAGCCCAAATTCTATACGAGCTCCAACTTCTATGGATTCCATAATCTGCCCCTAGGATTCACTGGCAATACCGTTGAGGGCAGGGTTGCAGGTCTCCTCCTAGCCGTGCTCTACTGGAACGATGAAGACCCAAGATACCATCCAGACGCGGAGAGAGCCGTTAGAGCATACAAGATATTTTGGGGTTCCGTGCACTCAGCCAGGATGGTTATTGGCAGATACCCGCTTATAGTAGATGAGGTCATATACGTCGCATTAGCAAAATACCTGCACGAGAAAACGGACATGTGGGAATTAGCGCTTTACTACATGAGCCCAACAAAATATAATATGCCAAACAGCCTCAGAATACGGCCATTTAAGATGAGCGGATCTACAGTAATGGGAAAGCCTATCCTAATTTATAACCTCGCGCCGGAAATCATATCTCCAACCGCAAGAGTATATGATGGCTACACATCATACTACTTGACTGCTGGCGATCTGATCTTCTTGACGGCTGTTGACGGTAGCGGAGTAACCTCCTTGGGCTTTCCAGTCAAGATTGTCATATACTCACATGATGGCAGAGTAGGCGCCTCTATGACTCTGAGGGGATCTCTTGGGAGAGTAAGATTTGAGCGTAGATGGGTCAGAGTTCTGAATGGAGAGGTGCATGTCAATTGTATACCGGGAGTTGGCGGCGGATACACGATAAAGGCTGGCAATGTAGTGGTGGTTCCGCACAGCCAATTCCTTCTCAATGTCACAGATGGAAAATTCACAAATCTGGTAACAATCGAGGGGAACGTTACTGTCCAATCTAACGGGACGGAGCTCAACTTGAGGATGGGAGAGGGAGTTAAAGCATCTCCAACCGGCAAATTAAAGGTCTATAAAGTAGACGTTTCAGACATTAGGAGGTGGTGGATAATCCAGAGAGGAGCAATTAAATCCGGAGCCTCCGCATGCAGAGCCGGGGACATAGATAGGGACGGCCAATTAACAGTGGCCGATCTAGTCAGAGTTTTAAGGATCGCTGAGGGAATCGAAAAGTCTGTTATAAGCGCTGATCTTGATGGAAATGGAAAAGTCGATATGATGGATGTTCATTCCCTCTTAGATGAGATCCTTAAAGAGAATAGATAAGTGGGTTCCACACTCAAGATCTACATCATCGGGTTCTGATCAGAAGGGTCAGATCTGTCATCACCCACCAAGATAGATAGAGCTTGACTGGCCCTTAAATCTTTTATCCCCAAACCGAGATGATGCGTATCACCGTTAAGTCGGGTTCAGACCCTAGTTTATGGATAAACTTAATTTATTCTCGGTCTTATCGATACTTCGGATCGCGAGGATTGAGACTTGAGGCTGCCAAAGGGCAAGGTTCCGCCTGAGATACTGAGGAACTCCATCTTTAGGCATCTCGGTGCCGAGAGAGGGGAGGTTCTGCTCGGACCAGCACTAGGAGAGGACGGCTCAGTAGTGAAGATTGGAGATGAAATTCTAATATCAGCGATGGATCCTATAACTGGCTCATCCGAAAGAGTCGGGTGGCTGGCAGTTCACATAAACGCGAATGACATCGCCGTCTTCGGAGTTCCACCAGCATTCTTCACGTCATGCATCCTCCTCCCAGAAGACTCAACCGATAAGATGGTATATGAGATATCTAAACAGATAGATGAGGCCGCGAAGTCTCTGGGTATAGCGGTGATCGGCGGACATACCGAGGCCACTCCGGATCTTGATAGGCCGATAATAGTTGGATGCGCAATGGGATTCGCTAAAGATGGAAGATACGTGACTTCCGGGGGATCAAGGCCTGGAGACAAGCTGATTCTGACGAAGGGAGCTGGAATAGAGGGAACAGCAATTTTAGCATCTGAGGCCTATCACATAGTTAAAGATGAGATCGCAGATAACATCTTAGATTCAGCCATGAAGTTCTACGATAAAATAAGCGTTGTGAAGGATGCGATTTTAGCATTTAATACTGGCGGGGTCACTGCCATGCATGACCCGACGGAGGGAGGAGTTCTGGGCGGAATACACGAGATGGCCGATGCAGCAAATCTCGGCGTAAAGGTCTTTGAGGACAAAATACCCATTTTCGAGGAGACATGGGAGATCTGCAGATTCTTCAATATCGATCCGCTACAGCTGATCGGATCCGGAGCGCTACTCATATCGGCAGATCCAGGATTAGCCGATAGAATATTGAGGAATCTTAGGGATGAAGGAGTTAATGCGGAGATTATAGGCGAATTTCTGGATGATCCCGAGCAACGCATTCTAGTCAAGGCTAACGGGAGAGTCGAGAAGCTCATTCGTCCAATATCCGATCACTTATGGATAGCCCTAGAAAAATGCCAGAGCAAAGATTAGAAAAGCTTTTCAGAGTCTTTTTGGGATCTTTAAGCGATGATTTAAATGCCCTACTGTACCAAGTGTGGAATGAAGCTTCCCGAAGATGAGGAAGTGAGATTTTGCCCTAACTGTGGAGCGCCGATAAGAGAGGTTTATAGGAGAGTTGAGGCTGAGGAGATCCGTCCAATATCCGGATTGAAACGATTATTATTGTTCTCCGCAGTTCTACTTCTCTGCCTAATCGTGACCTCAGCCGGTGCATTATCAAACGTAAACGTCACAGAAGCTAAGACAATAGTCAAAGACTTCAATGAGATGGAGGAAATAATCAGGAAGGTTGGGGTCAGATTGATCTTCGGAAACAACCTAATGTACTGCCTAATCATGTTCATCCCATTTATCGGGCCCATAGGCGGATTCTATGTGCTCTATTCTACCGGAAAGGTCTTGGCGGCCATAAGCCGAACGGTAGGTGCCAATCCACTGATCCTACTCATGAGCATAATGATCTTTCCACATGCATGGCTGGAATACATCTCCTATAGCCTAGCGATCATGGAGAGCATACTCCTCTCCATATACCTAGTAAAGTATAGATTTAGAGGCGTAAGAGCTGAAGCCATGAATGCAGCGAAATACATAGCTATATGCTCGTTTCTACTCCTGTTGGGAGCCGTAATTGAGATGGCGCTGATATCCACCTTCTCATCAACACTGATCTCAAAATGAACTCTATACAAGTGAACTCAAAGCATGGAGAGGCAGATCCTCTTCATTTAGGCGATTATCCAGTCCTCTAACCCCTTCAAGGATGACCTCCTTTAATGGCTGATCCAACCGCTTCAGCCATTCAGATCTCATTTTTAAGGGCATGCGCTGATCTGGAATGGATCTGGGAGGCTCCTAGAGATATTATTTGCTGATGGCTGAAAGTATCAGCAAGTAAATTTGACTTCTGAGCGAACATTCTAATGGCTGAATTAGAGAGCATAAACTAAGTGAGTAGTGGTTTATAGAGATCAATTCTGCGATCAGACCATAAATCATTAAGTTCTGTGATCCTCTTTGAATCTGCATCCTTTGGATCTATCTCAACGATCCTGATTTCCTCGACTTTCTCTCCGCTCTGAGCGAGGATACTCATGTTGGGGGCGACTATCTGACTTCTGCCAGTGAAATTTACTCCACGCTCAGAGCCCACACGATTAGCCGTTATAATAAAGACTCTATTCTGAATCGCTGCTCCAAGCATCGCCGTTTGACAGTAAGGCAATATGAGATTAGATGGATGACATATGATCTCGGCTCCTTTCAGGGAGAGCACGCGGATAGCTTCTGGGAAGAACCAGTCGTAGCATATCATGATGCCGATCCTTGCACATCCAATATCATACACTGAGAATTGAGTATCGCCTGGAGAGAACCAGATCTTCTCCTTATAGAATAGGTGAGCCTTCCTGTAAACGCTTATTTTCCCATCTTGTTGGATAAGCACGGCTGAATTATAGAATTTATCTCTATTTCTCTCGCAGATTCCAGCCACAATACAGAGAGAATTCTCCTCTGCAAATCTGGCGAGCACTCTTGTGGTCTCGCCATTTGGGATCTCCTCAGAGAGCCGCTCAACCTCATCTCTTGACCTGAAAACATATCCGGTGTTGAAGAGCTCCGGGAGAACCATTAGGTCTGCATCTTCCTTCACGCTCCTCTCAAGGAACCTCAATGCACGCTGGATATTCCTTTTCTTCTCTCCGAATATTGGTTTAAATTGGATATAACCGACCTTCACATGGTCTGCCTCCGCTTAACGGTAATGCAGAATCGCCTTTATGGATTATCCATCTTAACCGAAAAATTTAAAAGATGAACCCAACCGGTTATAAGGGGTATATGTGAATTATGAGGCAGACACTCAAACTTCAGAGATGAATCGATGCCGATGATGAGCGGTGCCCGATCAAGGGTGAAAAACAAGATGGTGAACGAGTATATCAGTAAGATCCGTTCAAAGATAAGCAAAGATGACTACTTGAAGCTCTCTAGGATAAAGAATCCGAAGGTACATCAATTCATAGCCGAGTGCGCTGAGCTCTGCAATCCAAGGGATATCTTCATATGCAGTGACACGGCTGATGAGTTGGAGTATATCCGGAGAATGGCCATCGAGACTGGAGAGGAGAAGCCGCTTGCAATCCCTGGACACACGGTTCATTTTGATGGACCCTATGATCAAGGCAGGGATCGCAGGGCAACAAAATATCTGGTTCCGAAGGGCGATAATCTAAGCAAGGCTCTAAATCAGATAGATAGGGATGAGGGACTGGCAGAGGTTAAGAGTCTGCTTAAAAACTCCATGAATGGACGGACTATGATCGTTCGCTTCGTCTCTCTCGGCCCTCCAAGATCAATATTTACGATACTTGGATTACAGTGCACGGACTCATGGTATGTAGCTCATTCCGAATCGATACTATTCAGGCCCGGATATGAGGAGTTCTGCAACTCAGAGCCCGACAGGCCATTCCTTAAGGTTTTGCATTCAGCCGGGAAGCTCGATGAGAACATGGTCAGCGCCGAGCCTGATAAGAAACGGATATACATAGACTATAGCGAGGATACGATCTACAGCGTTAACACCCAATATGCAGGGAACTCCGTAGGATTTAAGAAGCTAGCCTTCCGCCTCGCCATTCGCAAGGCGAATCAGGAGGGATGGTTAGCTGAGCACATGATGATCATGGGCGTTCATGGACCGGGCGGCCGTAAAACATACTTCGCCGGGGCATTCCCAAGCGCATGCGGCAAGACATCAACTGCTATGCTTCCGGGGGAGACTATACTCGGAGATGATATCGCCTATATTCGTAATGTGAACTCCGTTGCCCGCGGTGTGAACGTTGAATGCGGCATATTCGGGATCCTTAAGGGAATAAATCCGAAGGATGATCCGGTCATATATAAGGCGCTTACATCCCCAGGCGAAGTTATATTCTCAAATGTTCTTGTTAAGGATGGAAAGCCCTACTGGCTTGGAATGGGATGCGAGCTTCCAAAGGATGGAATAAACTATACTGGGTATTGGTGGGAAGGCAAGAAGGATGAGCATGGAAATCCCATTCCACCAGCCCATAAGAATGCACGATACACAATATCATTGAAGAGGCTGGAGAATTGCGATCCTGAATTAGAGAATCCCATGGGCGTGGAGATCCGTGGAATAATGTATGGAGGCAGGGATAGTAAGGCCTACGTGCCAGTCCAGCAGAGCTTCAGCTGGGAGCACGGCATCATCTGCTATGGAGCGGCATTAGAGACGGAAACGACATTCGCGACTCTCGACAAGGAGGGCGTTCCGGAAATAAATATGATGAGCGCTCAGGACTTCATCTCCATACCTCTCGGACAGAACTTAAGGAACTACCTTGAATTTGGAAGGAAACTCAAGAGGCAACCGATAATCTTCGGCGTCAATTACTTCCTACGAGACTTGGAGACAGGCGAGTATCTAAATGCCCCGGAGGATAAGCACGTATGGGTTAAGTGGATGGAGCTACGTGTGCACAGAGATGTTGGAGCATTGAGGGCTCCAACCGGATTAATCCCGAAGTATGATGATCTAAAAGTGCTCTTCAGGAAAGTTCTAGATAAGGAGTATAAAAAGGAAGATTACATCAAGCAGTTTACGATTAGGGTTCCAGAAAACCTAGCTAAGATTAAGAGGGCTGAGAACTTCTATAGGGATAAGGTATCTGACACGCCGGATGAATTCTTCCAGATACTTAATCAGCAACGCGAAAGGCTCATCGAGGCGAGGAAGAAGTTCGGCGATTACATTTCGCCAGAAAAATTCGAGGAAGAGTAGAAGGGGGCAGGATTCAAATCTGCCGCCTTATCGAGGAATAACAAGCTTTTTAAGTCTGTACGGATGATTTTGGATGAAGCCGGAGGATATTAGGATGAGACTTTTCAGGAGAAGAAAGAAGGAACCTGAAATTCAGGAGATCACCTATGATATTTATGGCGGATTCATAATTGAAAAGAAAGAATCTGGATATGAGATTACATGGAGAAGCCCGAACGTCACGACTCTCAGCATCAATACGGAACCAGTGATCGATGAGGACGTTCAGATTGAACGTGAGGGTGATACAATAAAGGTTCTAACAAATGAGTGTAAACTGAAGCTTATCGAGGAAGGCGGGGACATGAAAGTTTACATCTCTAAGATCGCTTAACGAATCGGGGTTGATTCTCCTTTTTGGAACTGTAAGCCTTTAATTGTAAGATAAATTTCTGGAAATTCGTCAGAAAATAAATCTTTTTAGGGGCAGCTTTGATCTCGATTATTAGGAGGCCTTATGATGAATCATAGGGAACGATTCTTACGCACATTCCAGTTCAAGGATGTTGATAGAGTCCCTGATTACGAGTTTGGATTTTGGAATGAGACAATCATAAGATGGCATAGGGAAGGCTTGCCACTTGAGAAACGAACTAATAGAGATGTCGAGTTGTATTTGGGACTTGAGGGGTGGGATTGCCTCGAATGGTTACCTATTAGAACTGGATTTTGGCCGCCTCTTCCAGAGAGAATAATTAAGGATGAGGGTGACAGGCAGATCGTTGATGATGGAATGGGCGGCATATACATCCGCACTGTAGGCTCATCCTCAGTTCCACATTACCTCAGATATCCACTCAAGAACCGCGATGATTGGGAGCGCTTCAGGGAGTTCCTCAAACCGGATACGCCCGGCCGCTTCCCATTGAATTGGGAGGAGATAGCCAAGAGCTATAGAGATAGAGATTATCCGCTGGGAATAAGCGTTGGAAGCCTCTACGGATGGCTTAGAAACTGGATGGGCGTAGAGGGCATCTCCATAGCCTTCTATAAAGATCCGGATTGGGTGGCGGAGATGATGGACACGCTGGTAGAATTATGGATCACCATAATCAGGAGAGCTCTCAGAGATGTTAAGGTGGACTTTGCGGGCTGGTGGGAGGACATGTGCTACAGTAGGGGACCGCTCATCTCAGTCCGACTATTCGAGGAGTTTATGGTTCCAAGATACAGAAAGGTCACTGAAGTTCTTAAGGAGTATGGCGTTACAATAAACGTCCTCGACTCCGACGGTGATATAAGCAAGCTCGTCCCCGGATGGCTTAAGGGAGGAATAAACTGCATGTTCCCTCTGGAGGCGAGATTTACGGATGCATATAAGATACGAGAGGAATTTGGACGTAAAGTTCTATTGATGGGGTATGTTAATAAGCTGGCAATAATCCCCGGAGGGAGATCAATCGATAAGGAGCTGGAAAGACTTACGCCACTACTCGAAGAGGGAGGATACATACCAATGATCGATCATAGATGCCCACCAGAAGTCTCATATAAAACATACAGGGAATACTTGAGGAAGAAGCGTAAGTGGATCGGTCGTGAAGACGCCGAGCTTCCACCAATAAATGAGAGGCTCAAATAAAACTTTACGAGTGCTCAATTATATTTGCGGAGAGCCCCCTATGTAAGTGAGGGATTATGAAGAAGATAAGCGTTAGATCTCCATGTAGCTCGGCGAATCTGGGCTCGGGATTCGACTCCTTCGGCTTAGCCCTAGAAGCCTTTCATGACACGCTTACAATAGAACTTACAGACGAAGGAATAGAGGTTGAAGTTACTGGATTGGAAGCCGAAAAGATACCTAGTGATCCGGAGAGGAACACGGCTGGCCTCGTAGCTAAGAGCCTCCTAAAGAATAGGGATGTAGGCGTTAAGATACAACTGCATAAGGGAATACCATTGAGGATGGGGCTTGGAAGCAGCGGGGCGTCAGCGGCTGCCTGCGCCTATGGACTAAATGAGATACTAAATCTCGGATTAACCAGAGATGAGATTGTCAGGTGGGCTGCGTTTGGAGAGAAGGCGGCGGCTGGAGAGAGCCACGCGGATAATGTAGCAGCATCTATCCTCGGCGGCTTCACAATAGTTCGGACAATCGGAGACTCCATAAGCGCCGTTCGACTTGATCCCCCTCCGAGCCTAGAGGTAGCCTTGGCCCTGCCCCGCATAGAGACAGCTGAGGATAAGACTGCAACTGCAAGGGCAATACTGCCTAAAAGAGTGTCATTCAGGGATGCAGTTCTGAACGCTCAGAATGCAGCCTATCTTGTCGCTGGCTTTCATATGGGCAGCATAGATATGATTGGACGTGGAATGATGGATCTCCTGGTTGAGCCATACAGGAAGAGGCTGATTCCCGGATATGAGGAAGTTAAGAGAGCGGCCCTGAAGGCTGGGGCGGCAGGAGCGGCTATTAGCGGAGCCGGGCCAGCGGTCATTGCCATAATAGACTCGGCTAAGGCTTCAGCATTAGATGTTGCCGAGGCAATGGGAGAGGCATTCCGAGATGAAGGCGTTGAATGCGAGGTCTGCTGCTCAAAACCCTCATTTAAGGGAACTGAGAGACTAGATAAGATCGAGAATGCGGTGGATTAGATGAGACGGGAAGAAAGGCCGATCATAGGCGTGACTATGGGTGACCCGGCTGGGATAGGCCCCGAGATATCTCTTAAGGCACTCATGAACTCCAGAATTTACGAGTTATGCAGGCCAATAATAATCGGCGATTATAAACTCCTAGAGGATCTCGGGGCGAAGCTGAATTTTAAGGCCTCATTGAGGAGGATAAGTTCACCCGAGGATGCATCGGGAAGATCCGGAACCATCGATCTTATCGATCTGGATAATATTGATCGATCCAAATTTAGGCTTGGCGTTGCCTCAGCTGAGGGTGGAAGAGCATCAGCCGAGTATATAAGAAAAGCCGTTGATCTAGCATTGCAGGGAAGGATAGATGCCATAGCGACTTGCCCAATAAATAAGCAGGCAATAAGATTGGCTGGAATCCCATTTATTGGGCATACTGAGATGTTGGGAGCACTATGCGGAGTTAAGGATCCATTAATGATGTTTTGGGTTAGGGGAGTTAAGATCTTCTTTTTAACGAGGCATGTTCCATTAGCTAAGGCTGTAAGGGCTGTGAAGAAGGAACGCATCGTAAAGGCAGTGACCAGAATATCTTCTGAACTGCAACGTTTAGGCATTGATAGGCCGTTGATAGCTATTGCAGCTTTGAATCCCCATGCGGGGGATGGAGGGTTGATAGGGGATGAGGAGGAGAAGGAGATAATCCCAGCAGTTAAGGAGCTTCAGAGAATGGGAGTCAACGCCGTTGGACCCATACCTGCAGATTCCGTCTTTCATAAGGCCTTTGAGGGAGGATACGACGCCGTTCTCAGCCTATATCATGATCAGGGGCATATAGCCGCTAAGACAGCGGATTTCTATGGAACAGTCAGCGTGACTTTAGGGTTGCCATTCATAAGGACATCCGTCGATCATGGAACAGCATATGATATTGCCGGTAAGGGCATTGCGAACCCTAAGAGCCTTAAGGAGGCGATCAAGCTGGCGGCTCACTTATCCAAGATTTACCGTTACGAACCCACGAGAGAGTAAGATGGTGAAGGTTATTTTAGACCTAAACTTTCTGCTGATCCCCCTGCAATTTAGGATAGACATATTCGAGGAACTTAATGGCCTCCTGGGTAGGGCTGAGCCGGTGATCCTATCGACAACCATAGAGGAGATTAGGAGGATACTGAAGAGAAGTTCAGGTATGAGATACTTGCAGTTCTCCACAGCCCTAAGATTGGCTGAGAAATGCGAGGTTATAAATGTAGAGAGGAGAAAGGGAGAGAGCTACGACGATGTCATCCTCAGAGTGGCTAAGGATACGGGGATGCCCGTCGCAACAAACGACTCCGAACTGAGGAAAAGACTGAGAAAGGCTGGATTAACAACTATATATTTGAGGCAGAAGTCTAAACTTGAGATCAACGGGTACGTTTAGGCCTTATCCGCCTAGAATGATCGTTTCCCGCCTTTCAGGCCCAACCGAGACGATCCTTATCGGGACCTTAACGTGCTCCTCTATTCTTTCGAGGTATTCCTTAGCCTGTCTTGGAAGAGCGTCGCAGCCCTTCTCGGCTACACTTTTCCAGTTGATATTCGCATCCCATCCCTCAAGCTCCTCGTATATGGGCTTGCATCTCTCGAATATTCTGATATTCGCTGGTATAGTATCTAATCTTCTCCCATCATACTCGTATCCAATGCAGATCTTAAGCGGGCTTATGCCGCTTAGAACATCAAGCTTCGTAACTACAAGTTCATCTATGCCATTTATGCGGATAGAATACTTTACTGGGACTAGATCTAGCCATCCGACCCTCCTAGGCCTTCCAGTAACAGTTCCATACTCCCCGCCGGCCTCCCTGATCCTATCGCCGATCTCATCCTTCAGCTCCGTCGGCACAGGTCCCGTTCCAACCCTTGAGATATACGCCTTCATTACGCCTATGATCTTATCGATCTTCTTTGGGCTGACGCCGACTCCCGTGCACGCTCCGCCGGCAATCGTATTTGATGATGTGCCATAAGGGTATATGCCATGGTCGATATCGAGCAGTGTTCCCTGAGCCCCCTCAAATATTACCGTCTCTCCCCTATCCAATGCCTCATTTATCTCGGCTGAGACGTCACATACGTAACTTGATATTAACCGTCCGAAATTTAGGGCCTTCCTGAATATCTCCTCCCCGTTAAGCCTAACATCCTCATTATAAACGTGGCTGACCAGCCTCTGCTTGAGATCAACGAGTATCCTCAGCTTTGACCTCAGAACCTCCTCATCAAGGAGATCCGAGATCCTTATTCCGAATCTCGCAGTCTTGTCTGAGTATGTTGGGCCTATACCCCTGCGGGTTGTTCCAGCACGTAGATTACCCTTCAACTTCTCTTGAAGGCCATCCTCGAGCTTATGGAAGTCGAAGACTACATGCGCTCTGTCGCTTACATGCAGATCCGGATTGAAGCCTTCACGCCTTAAACCCTCCAACTCCTCCAGGAGAACCTCTGGATCCACGACTACCCCATTACCAATATAGACCTTCTTTCCCTGGAGGACGCCTGATGGTATAAGGCGGAACTTGTAGGTCTTCCCGTCGACGACGACTGTATGTCCAGCATTTGCACCTCCATTATATCTGACAACGCAGTCCGCGTCTCCTGCGAGAAAATCCGTAATTTTACCCTTAGCCTCGTCTCCCCATTGAGTGCCGACGATAACTATTCCGGGCATTCATTCCACCTTGAATTAGATAAATTTGGCTATTAATAAAAGCGTTTTTAACTCTATGAGGGAGCGGCATATCTGGGAAATCCTTAAAGGGTCTGAGTGTTATCTTCAATTTAGCGCTGCCTTGGTGTTTGGGATGGAGAAGTTGAGGGTAGGCATGATAGGATGCGGGGGAATCGCACGTATCCACGCTGAGAGATTAAAAATCATAAAGGATGTTGAGATGGCGGCGTTCGCCGATGTAGTTAAGGAGAAGGCTGAGGCCTTCTCGAGAAACTATGGCGGAAGAGCATACACTGACTGGCGTGAGATGCTTGATAAGGAGAAGCTAGATATCCTCTACGTCTGCCTGCCTCCCTTCGCACATTCAGATGAGGTTGAGGTGGCAGCTGAGAAGGGAATACACATATTCATCGAGAAGCCCATAGCCCTAAACATGAGGCTGGCATGGAGTATGGTTCGAGCCGTAGAGAAGAATGACGTTAAAAGCCAGGTTGGATACTGCGTTAGGTTTGGGTACGCCGTTGAGAGAATAAAGGATCTTATAGATGCTGGAGAGGCTGGAGAGGTCGGATTGGCCGTTGGATGGTATTGGTGTCACTTCCTAGGCAGGGATTGGTGGAAAGATAGAAGCAAGAGTGGCGGGCAGGTAGTTGAGCAGTCCACGCACCTATACGATGTTTTCCGATATCTCTGCGGCGATGTTGAAGAGGTATATGGGCATATGAATAGGATCTTCTGGACCGACATTCCGGACATGAACATTGAGGATGTTAATTGTACGATCTTCCGCTTCAAGTCCGGCGCTATAGGATCAATCTCGGCGACTACTTGGGGAGCCGCCTCTCAATGGTGGCTTAGATGGCTTATGGCAACCAAGAAATATACGCTGTATGCTGAAGATGCAAATACATTAAGCATCTATTCGACTGAGAGGAGAAGGGTTGTTAGGGAATGGGATAAGAGGGACGTTTACTTACTTGAATCCGAGGATCTGATTCGAGCAATCATCAACGATGAGGAGACGAGGATACCTATTAGGGAGGGCGCCAAGACCTTAGAACTCACATTGGCGGCGAGGAGATCAATGGAAGCGGGAAAACCCGTTAGACTACCACTATCTGAAGGAGAGGCTTAGACATGAAGAAGGGAGTTAACGCGTGGATATACCCATCCGGATTCAGCATAGACAGGATCCTTGAGGCATCCGCAGAAATAGGATTTGACGGGGTTGAATTGAACTTAAATGAGGAAATTCTGGAACTTCCAGGGAGTAAGAGGCGAAAAGTAAGGGAGAAGGCTGAATCTTTAGGGCTGGAGCTTCCAAGCCTATGTACAGGCCTCTTATGGAAGTATAATCTTGCCAGCCCAGACAAGAAGATTAGGGAGAGAGGAATAGAGATTATAAGGAAGGGATGCGAATTCGCCTCCGATATTGGATCGAAGGTTCTCCTAGTAGTTCCGGCAGTTGCCACTCCAGAAGTCTCCTATGAGGAGATGTGGAGCCTCTCCAAGAGCAGCATATTAGAGTCAGCCTCAACCGCCGAGGATTATGGAGTCATCCTTGGAATAGAGAATGTCTGGAATAGATTCCTATACAGCCCGCTTGAATTTAGAAGATTTGTGGAGGAGATCGATCATCCAAACGTTAAGGTATACTTTGACGTTGGAAACGTCTTCTTCATGGGGTATCCTCAACATTGGATCCGTCACCTCTCAGATTTAATTGTCTGCGTGCACGTCAAGGATTTCCTGCGGAGCAATATGCAGTTTAGGCAGCTGCTTGAGGGGGATATTCCCTGGTCTGAGGTGATGAAGGCCCTTAGGGATGTAGGCTATGATGGATACTTAAATGTCGAGGTCTCTCCATATCCGGGGCATCCGTTAAAGGCTGCGCTGGACAGCAAGGCGGCATTAGACATTATACTCAAGATGTGAGATGCCAATCAAGAGCCGCATTTTTCGGTTTAATCTTTAAGATGCTCTCTCATCTTGCATGATGGGAGGTTGGCAGGCTTGAGGATCATCGTCGGATCAGACTTTCATGGAGATGAAGAGATGGTGAGGAGATTTTCAGATAGGGCTAGGGAGGAGAGGGCTGAAATAGTGCTTGTCTGCGGGGATATAACTAACTTCGGCACGGTAAGGGATGCTGAGAGGCTTCTCTCAATCGTTACAGAGACGAAAGTTCCGGTGCTCTTCGTCCCGGGAAACTGTGATCCACAATCCCTACTAGATTTAGAGTTAGAGGGTGCAACGCAGATTCATGGCAGAGCATACCAGCATGGAGATTACATTTTCGTAGGCGTTGGGGGAAGCCCTCCAACACCATTCCATACCTTCTTCGAGATCGATGAGGAGCAGATAATGGCTGAATTGGATAGGGCGCTCCGGAATGTGGATGTTAGGGGAAGACTGATACTCATTTCTCATTCGCCACCATACAATACTAGGCTTGATAAGACCCGTTTACATCTTCATGCCGGAAGCAAGAGCGTGAGGAGGTTCATAGAGGAGAGGAAGCCATTCGCCGTGTTCTGCGGGCACATCCATGAGGCCAGAGGCGAAGATAGGATCGGAGATACAGTTCTAGTCAATCCTGGACCTGTTAGGCATGGCTATTATGTCTTAGCACAGCTAGAGGCAGATAGCATTAACGTTAAATTTGGAGTTCTCGATGAAAAGTAATGTTTAAATGGTTGAGTAACGGTTAGGTTTTGAATAAGAGGTTTCGCCGATGCCGTTTAAGAAGGGAGACTTCCTACTGATAGATTACGTCGCAAGAGTTTCTGAGACAGGAGAGGTCTTCGATACGACGATAGAGGACATCGCGAGGAAGGAGGGCATATACAAAGAGGGAATGCTCTACGAGCCAATACTGGTCGTCGTGGGAGAAGGATGGGTCTTAAAGGCATTGGATGAAAGCCTACTCAATCTGGAATTAGGGAAGAAAGAGAGGATTGAGATTCCTCCGGAGAAGGGCTTTGGGAAGAGGGATCCCAGCAAGATCAAGCTGTATCCTCTAAGGAAGCTTAGGGCTCAGGGGATAACTCCTCAGGTTGGCATGCAGGTTCAAGTTGATGGTCAATTAGCGACTGTTAGAACTGTAGGTTCTGGAAGGGTCCTCTTAGATTTTAATCCTCCCCTTGCAGGGAAGACGCTGATATACGAGGTGACAGTCAAGAAAAAGCTCCAGACCGTCAGGGAGAAGATCTCCGCTCTGATCCACCGTAGAATCCCACAGGTTAACATAGAAAAGTTCAAGATAAAGATTAGGAAGGAGAGCGTGACTATAGCAGTTCCGGAGGAGGCATTCTACATTGAGGGAATCCAGATTGCAAAGAGAGGCATATTCATGGATATAACGAAGTTCTTCCCGGAGAAAACGACGGTTACTTTCACCGAGACATTTGAGAAGCCTAAACCAGCCGAAGAAACGCCTCCTTCAGAGAAAAGCCGAGAGGGCAAGGAAGAGTCCGAGTGACCTCTAAGACCTCGCAGCGATCATTGGGGAACAGGCCTACGGGAAAGCAGAGGCTGCGATACTCGCAGCTCTCCATATCGCATGTTGATGCTCTGAAGGTTATTATTGCCCCTGGAACGGCTTGCCTCGAAGGAATCGCCGCTTTGATCTTAGCATTTACAACCTCAACGACTTGCATCTCGATCTTATACCTTCTGCAGAAGATCGTTCTATCCCTGACTCCTACAATCTCATAGATCCTTCCAGGCTTTACATTATCTATGCATACCTTTGAGTATTCGCATCCCTCACATTTTGACCCCGGCCCTCTATGAATGAATGCCTCTCCAATCCTAGCCTGTCCCTTCCCAATGAGAGTTATGATCACATCTCTACGATTCAATGCATGCCTCCGCTCCCATTAGAGCGAGTCAAATGTTAAATATATCCCTCGTTTCTTTCTCATTAGGTTTTCAAGAAGAAAACCTTTTTAGTTTGAACGTTAAAGCCTTAAGAGGAACTTGTAATGTCGGATGATGTGAAAGAGAGGGAAACTCCTAGTTCCTCGCTTAGAAACATATTCGCATTAGGCTTTGTGAGCTTCTTTACGGATGTCTCAACGGAGATGGTTCTCAGCTTACTTCCAGTATTCATAGTTAATCTTCCAGGATCTGGAAGTGCGGCATTAGGGGTTATTGAGGGGATAGCCGAGTCCATCAGCCACTGCATGAGGATAGTCTCTGGGGTATTCTCTGACAGATTGAGGAAGAGGAAGATATTGATCTTTTTGGGCTATGCGATATCGAATATTGCAAAGCCCTTCTTTGCAGTTACAACCAACGTCTTTGAGGCTCTCGCCATCCGCGTGACCGATAGGGTTGGGAAGGGAATTAGAACCTCTCCCAGAGATGCCCTCCTCAGCGAATCGATAGATGAAAGGAGAAGGGGGATAGCGTTTGGGCTTCATAGAACCCTCGATCAGATGGGAGCGATCCTCGGCCCGCTTACCGCATCGCTACTACTATACGTTATGGGCTTAACCATCAGAAGCGTCTTTTGGCTCTCCTTAATACCCGGGTCAATAGCGCTGCTAATCCTCATCCTATTCGTTCAGGAAAGAACGGCCGCTACTACTGGACGTAAGACCAGACTGTTATATGGGATGAGCAGGATCTTGAAGGGGGATCTTCTGCTTCTACTCTTGATCATGGGCATCTTCTCCCTCGGAGCCTTTAACTACTCATTTGTGCTTCTCAATGCAAGCGAGGCTGGATTCGGCCAATACATGATCCCAATCCTGTATGCACTGATCAATCTGGCCCATACCTTAATTGCAATACCATCCGGTATCCTATCTGATAGGATTGGACGTGAGAAGGTTCTCGTGATGGGCTATGGAGCCTTCTTAGCAGTCACGATCTCACTTTTCCTCTCTCCCAGAAACTATTTTGTTGCTCTTTTAATGGCTATTCTCTTCGGAGCCTATGATGGAATCGTAAATACCGTTGGGAGAGCTTTAATTCCCAGATATGTAAGCGGTGAGTGGAGGGGCACGGCTTACGGCCTATACTACCTCATCGTCGGCATGTGCTTCTTAATCGCCAATACCGTTTTTGGAGGGTTATGGCAGTTTTACGGTCCATCAGCCGCAGCCCTATACAGCATGACATTAGCATCAGTCTCAATTCTCGGAATGACATTCTTCATAATTAGGAGGAGCTGACTAATACGCGATCCTCTCCATGCCATTCACTAATGCCCACTTCGAGATGAACCTCCGGTAAGTCGCGTATCTACGATCCATAAGGTAGAAGTGGCACCAGTCATCCCTATGTCTTATGCCCCTTCCAAGAGCCTGATTTGCCGCTCTGAAGGCATCCATCACATACCAGAGATTCCCCAGCTTAGGCCTCCTCCTATTCAAATATTCAATCTGAGCCTTCACGTATGGATCGTTATAATCTGCGTAGGGCAGGCCGATGTTGAAGATCCCCCTGGCCTCCTCATAGGGGAAGTTTGATCCCTCAGAGTTCCTTCCACGGAAGACTGCGAATAAGACTGCTCCCTCAGCAGTCTTAGTCGCCCTCTTATACTCGCTTACTATCTGAGCGTTCTCCCTCGCGGTTTTCCCCTCAATGAAGATCCTCTTTCCAGCGATGAAGAGCTCCCCGCCCCTCTTCTCTACGTAGCCATTCTGTATCCAGATCTTTAAGGCCTGCTCCATCAGATCCCTCTGTGGAAAGAATATTAGGGCTCCGTTAGGCACATTCCTTACGAGCTTGGATAATCTCTCACCGTATATCCTCAATGTCTCCTCATTCCTCTCCTTAAACCTCGTTGATAGTGAGGTATCCACGTATGTGCGCACATTCTCCGGCTTGGCTATTGCAGAGTAGGTTTTACAGTCGGCCTCTGAGAGGCCAAGTATCTCAGTAAAATAATTCATGGGGGAGATCGTTCCGGACATTATTAGGGCTGCGTAGGCTTCTTCGATCACGGGTTTTATCGCTAAGCTTGGATCTAAGCATCTATACTCGACCATCCTCAACCCCGACTTGGATCTTTTGTATATGGCTATGTAGCTCTCCCTATCGCTGGATTCTATGAGGGATAGGAAGTTTAGTAGGCCGTTGAGGTGGCATATTGGAACCTGACCTCTGAGGATCTTAAGTCTCCTGATGTCGTCGACGAAGGGCAGGTAATAATCGATTATGAGAGAGATATCATCAAGCAGTGACTCTTCAAGTTCCTCGTAGAATTCGGCTCCGGAAGCTATTGAGGGCTCATCTGATACTTTTCTCTCAAGTAGTTCGAGCAGTCCATCTATGAATTCGGATGGATGATCAAGCATCTTAAGTTCTCTTTTTGCGCTCTTTAATCCACGCTCCGAGAGAGTATCGCTTAATGCCTCCTGCCCTATCTTATCTGCATTATGCGCCTCATCGAAGATTAATATGCTATCGCTTATCTCAAGTCCAACCTTAAGTCGGATGTTCTCATTGAAGATATACTGGTAGGGCGCCACGATGACCATTCTATCCTTAGCAGCCTCTCTGGAGAGAAAGTATGGGCAGAGACCCTTCCTCCTGCCATACTGGATTAGCTTCTCCATTGATAGGACAGGTGGGAGATCCAGGTCTGAGTATGTGAATTTAGCCCTGTATGGGCATCTATGAGCCTTGCGTAGAACCTTGCATGTCTCTATGGCCTCGAAGACTGGTAGTCTCCTGCAGATCTCATTTAGGCAGAGGTTCTGTCGGCTGGCCAATGCTACAGCGGAGAACTCCATTCCAGACTTCTCATTTATCTTCTGGATCTCATGTAATACTTGGCGCACCTGCTCATGCGTTCTGGTTGCGTAGATTATTCTCCTTCCGAATGGGAGGGTTGAGGCTAAGGCGCATGCGGTCTTTCCGAATCCATTACATGCCTCGGCTACTAAGATCCCTCCCCTTAGCATCGTGGATTCAATATCCTTCATGAACTCTAACTGTTCGGTGTATGGCTTGTATGGAAACAGATCCATAAATCGCATCTTCAAATCTGAGGTCTCAGCCTTAATTCTCGATGTGTCCTCCAAGTTCATCTATCCCCAATGATTGTCGTAAGTCCTTATGATCCCCTCCCTATTCTATTGGGTGGAAGACCATGGCTATGGCTCCGTAGAGCACAACGTCATCTCCGAGCGGCGTGATCCTTATCTCTGGAACTCGGTTTCGAGCATGCTCTCCAACGTATTTCCTTATCGGCGATAGGACTAGACTTTCGTTTCTTAGGGCTATTGAGCCCCCGACGGTTATTAATGATGGATCGTAGGCGTCGATTACACACGCGAAGCCTATAGCGTTTAGAACGCCGATTCTATCTGTGAGCTTTAGTGATAGGGGATCTCCTGCCTTTGCGCAGTCATATAATATCTTTGCGGTCAGCAAATTTAGATTGCCATTAATTTTACGCATCAGGAGGGAATCTTTGACCTCTTCGGGATCTTCCTCTGAGAGGAGCAATTTAACGTAGTTTGGTATTCCATTTCCGGAGCAGTATGCCTCCCAATGCCCCCTCTTCCCACAGCCGCATAAGAGTCTCCCCTCACAGTCTATTGTGAAGTGCCCGATCTCAGTTGCGTTTCCATCCTTCCCGATGAGGAGATGCCCATCAACATAGATGCCTCCGCCTATTCCGGTGCTCAATGTGATGTAAGCAAGATTCTCATGCTCCTTTCCGGCTCCGAAGAACCTCTCGCCGACAACAGCTACTGAACAGTCATTTAGGAGGTATACTGGGAGATCAAACTCCTCCCTCAACGGCTCTACGAGTGGAACGAAGTCGTATGGGATATTCGTTGGCTTCATTAATCCGCCCCTCTTAAGGTCTAGGGGGCCAGCTGAGCCTATGCCTATCCCCTCAATCTTCTTTCCCCCAATTCTCTCAATCAGGCTACGGATATTCCGTGCAATCTGCCTGCTAATGCCCTCAGGCCCCCTATGCTTCTCCGTCCTCTCCGAGATCCTCGCTATGATCCTTCCCCTTTCATCCCCAAGAGCAACGCGGATATTCGTTCCTCCAACATCGACTCCTACGGCTAACCTCTCCATTCCCCATCAACAGAAATATCTTTGCATTCTCAAGATAAAAGATACCCCTAAATAATTCTGCTAGGCAGTGTTCTAAAACGTAGACATATTAACAGTTTTCTCCAAGTAATATAGTGCGGATCTGCGGGAAGGAGAGTTGATGATCAAGCAAATAGTATATGTCGCGCTTGCCGTAATGCTCGGGATTGGAATGATGATCATCCCAATGCTGATAATGCAGGATCATCATCCAGTCAAGCCTACAGGAGAGATGCGAAAATTCAGCGAGTCAGTGAAGAGTTTACAGGAGAAGAAGGAAAAGAGCGTGCCCAAACCAGAATTGAAGGGGGAATTAGAGAGCTCCGCAGAGAGAAGAACCGAAACGATAACCTCAAGACTGATCAACTCCATCCCAAAGGCCGCAGCCATAGCAATCATCGGATTAGCCTCAGCCACAATAATATTTCTTATAACAAAACGAAAGATTACATAACAACCGCGCAGACCAGATGGACCCAAACAAGCCACTATATAAATAAACTTTATAAAGAAAATTTTTCTCGTGGACACACCATGCAGAAAAAATTCTATGGATGCTCAACTCGCAACCAGTAGATGTGATCTGAGAATTAGCCCACTTGCATATATCGATTTTGAAGTTTTTTCTTACGCTCCTCTAGTGAGAACACGTCAGTTCCCGCTTTTTCGCGACTGACCTTCCCTTTACGGCTAGGATTTCGAGGATGCGAAGCTTTCTCGCCGCTTTTAGGAGCTGGTCTACAGTGGCGCTTGCGGCTTCGGCGATCTCTTAAGCCGATCTCTAAATGACAATATTGTTTAGCTCCTCTATCCTGTTCAGCAGTCGACCGTACGCTTCAACTGCCTTTTTCTCGTCTTCCCTGTGCACGGCATGCACAATTTCACATGACACTTCCCGTAGAATGTAGTTCTGAGGACATTTCTGCCCTTCAGCCTTCTCCCGTATAGTGGGCGGCTCTTGTTCTGCTCTGTTAAGCCCTTCCCCTTAGATGTGAACCCATGAGGTTTATCCAGCAAGAAACTCCTTCACGTCCGAGCCTTCTTGAAAGCATAACAAAACATTTTGCAACAATGGTAGAAGATGAAAAATCATGGGAAGTAGATATGAAAGTTTCTGAATTTAAAATTCTTTGCTAAATTTCATATTGATTCGGCAAGATTTTTTAACAATTTAATAATTTTAGGAAAGAATTCTTCAAAACTGCTGTACTCATCTTTATTCTCAGCATATTCATTCAACAATTTATAAAAGTCTTCAATGAATATAAAGCCCATTCTATTCCTCCAATCGAGATAAGAGGCTATTTCTTCTTTAGAAGCGTGCATATAGTGATACTTTATGAGAGCTTCTATTGCAGTGGCTAAGTGAACATTAAGAGCTTGAATCCATGATCCGTGTGTAGACTTTACGTAATCTCCTAGACGCTCAAATAAGTGAGAGTACTCCATAATTTCATCAAAATATTTTTCACAGAGTATGCTCACAATTCTACCTCTACTTAGCTCATCCAATATGAGATCTTCTACGCCTTCAAATATAGGAAAATCATTATCTATCCTTCTTGATCCAACAAATACAAAAACTTTATTATCGAGTTTATGCCCAAAGCCGAATGAACTATATAGTGGACAGAGGATTATGCTAGCATCTTCTTCATATTTCTTGAAGAAATCTTCAAGATAACCTATCATCTTAGGGACGGTATACCTCAATTTGCTCTTTTCAACAATAGATTCATAAAAGCCTTTATGCATATTGAAGAACTCCATAAAATTAGACTTGTATACAAAATCTCTGAGATATTCGATGAACTCATTAAGCACCCTCTTGGCCATAAGTTCTCCCAATAAAATAAGTTCCTCCTCTGCACGGGCTTTAAGCCCGGGAAGAAATGCATATCTGTTCCGATTGATACCGTAAAGTTTTATAGTCTCACTCTTGCCAAAGTACTTGTTAAACCATCTTCCTAATTTGCTACAAATAAACCATGTAAAAGTATAAATTGTGTTGAGGTCTAATCTCTCTGCAAATTTAAGTTCTGGTGGTTCTGTCACGTGAACCATAAAGCCTGTTAGCATACACGCGCATTCAAGATCTCTCAAGCATTCACAAAGTTCAACAACTCTATGATTTTCATAGGACCTGAACCATTCCAATACTTCTTTTTTATATTCATAATCTCTCTTTACAATTACAACATCCTTCCATGAAGTAAACATTTGCACTACAGATAATAGTTCAATTCTTGGATCAACTCTTACATCAACCCTATTCAAAGATTACACCCCTTTAATGATGCTTATACTCCCCCATAAATAAGAATGTTGAGGCTGGTCTTTAGGTCTATGCATTGTAAATGGCGTCATGTAACCGTCGATATTAAAGTCTTTAACTTAACTGAGATGCTTTGATAGTAGCCATTTCCAGACTGGAGTGAATTTGACTTTTTTACCCTTAATTTCGAGTTCGTCCTCGTAGTCCCATGTGATCACTTGAAGATTATCACATCGAGTTTCTTTTGATGCATCTATTAAAGATTTAATCTCCCTATTCGCGATTTCATCCCTTCCAGACGCATATGTTACTTGTATTAGCTCTTCAATCCTCACCCCTTCCTTGAGTAGAAAGTCTACTTCCGCACCACGAGTATTTTTCCAGTAATATATTTCAAGCAGCGGCCTCTTATTCGTCTGTCTCAGCAACTCTAAAAAGACGACGTTTTCCATCTTTTTCCCTATATCCTCAGAAAACCTCATGATTCTAGCCAAGCCTAAATCGCATAAATAAACCTTTTTCGGCCATCTTTCCCTCTGATAGACTTTGAAAGAGAACCTGTTGAGGAAAAAAACGGCCACGGAGTCCTGAACCTTATCAACATAGCTGTAAAGCGTGTTTTTCCCGAACTTTCTGTGCCCAAGAGCCTTCGAAATCCTGTTCACGCTGAACTCTCCCGAGAAGTTTTGTAGGAAGAATGAGAGTAGAAATCTTGCGAGACTTATGTTTCTAAGATGATGCCTCTCAACTATATCCCTAAAAAGAATCATTTCAAAATATTCCTTCAGTATCCTCTCCTTCTCTACCTCCTCAAATACGACTTCTGGGAAGCCTCCGAACTCGAGATAATCCCTCAAAAGACCCTTTATGTGGGCAGCTTCATCCAATGTTAGATGCTTCTTAACAAGGAATTTTTTCGCCATCAAGAACTCCCTGAAGCTGAATGGCAGAAGCAGATAAGAGAAGGTTCTTCCCCTAAGCTGCGTGGCTATCTCTCTGCTCAGGAGCCTTGAAGAGGAGCCCGTTACAAAAATATTATATTGCCGCAGATCCAAAAGCTCCCTTAACGCTATCTCCCATCTCCTTACATTCTGAACCTCATCGAAAAAGATATTCTCCGGAACCCTACCTGAAGTCTCTATGTAAATCCTCAGTAAGCTCCTTATCTCCCTAAAGTCCACATCGATCAGTCTTGTATCTTCAAAGTTTAGATAAAGCGAGTTTTCTCTATTCCTCTGCATTAGCTGATAGAAATAGTAGGTCTTACCAGCCCTTCTAGGCCCTATAATCGAGACAATCTTGTCCTTCCTGAATGGAACCCGGAGCTCCCTATCGATACCCCTAGGAAGATCCTTTCTGCTCCACTCAATAATATAGTCTCTAATAAGAGATGGCTGCATAAGTACACTTATGAAGAAAAATTATTTAAATTTTTTCTCAATTACTGAGAAAATTTTGTAAAAATTCATGGTCTCCTTGTAAGGACTATTCATTAGCTTTGACGTTGATTATTAGGTTCCATAGTTCCTCGTTTCTTATGCATCCTATGTCTGGGGCTGTTACGTCTCCGTTGAAGTAGCTGTAGGCTCTTGCACGGCAGCCTCCGCAGATGTACTTGTCTGGACATGCGCCGCAGCCGACAATTTTGCCATTCACCTCATACGTCTTCAGTTTTTCTCTTATTCGAAGCTTCCATAGTAGCGGATGATTATCCCATATCTCTTCAAAGTCATCCTTTAGGATATTTCCAAGAACTGTCTCCTCGTTTGTTGGGAAGAATACGCATGGCTTTATATCTCCATTCGGCTCTATCGCGCAGTAGAGCCTTCCAGCACCGCATCCGCCAAGGAAGTTCGCTACGTTTTCCACACCCTTCTTTGCGGCGTAGTGTGCTTCAACCATGAATGTCTCACCCTTCTCATGTGAGAGCTCCTTAGTTATGCTAGCGTATTGTGGGCAGGTGCTGAAGAAACGGTCAACCTTCACATTTGACTTTCCAAACTTCAATTCTTCCTCTTTGGATCGCAAATACAAATCGATTATCTTATTTCCTATCAAATGTAGGACGTGAAGCCTCTCCTTCGGCGTTAAATCCAATTCCAGATGGGCCTTCGCCCTTCCAGTCGGAATATAATTGAAGTGCATGAACCTCACGCCGAGCTCATCAGCCAAATTCAAAATCTTTTCAATTTCAGCAAGGTTCTGCCTATGAACAACTGTTGCTATGCATGTGTCAATTCCCTCCTCAATGCAGTTTTTTATCCCCTCCATTGTCCTTTCAAATGCTCCTGGAATTCCACGGAACCAGTCATGCGTTGCGGCTGAAGCGCCGTCAAGACTTATCTCAACATAATCAATCCCTGCATCTCTGAGCCCCTTTGCATTATCCTTCGTTATTAATGTCCCGTTGCTTGCTAAGCTAAGGTAGGGAATTCTCTTCTTAGCGTAGGATACAATATCAAAGAAGTCCTCTCTTGCAAGGGGCTCTCCCCCACTGAAGGATAAGGCGGGAAGCCCGACTCCCGCAAGCCTCGAGAGAATATCTATCGCTTGTTTTGCTTCATCCGTTGATAGCTCATATTTTCTGCTTCTTCCAGCATTCTCATAGCAGTGTTTACATTTAAGATTGCACTTGTAAGTGTAGTTCCAGACTATTAGGAATGGAGCTGCAGGTACAAATGGAATCTTAATGCCATACTTTTTAACTCCCCTCATCATAAGCGCGAATCCGCGAAGCCAAGCTTCGCCATACTGATCTTCAAGAAACTGATGCCTCATAAAGCCTTTATCGACCCGCAGAAGCTTGCTGCCTATCTCATATAATGGCTTAGCCAAGTTCTCGTAAACGGCTTTACATCTATCGCAGAGCGTAACATTCTGCCCCAAGAAGACCCTAAGAGACTTTATAAGCATATTTCCATCTTCAGGGCAGTCATAATCCAGAAATCCCACAACTCTCCTCAAGATCGGATTTACAAATGCTGAGAAAAAAGCATTTTCGATCTCATCAATCTGCATACACGCTCACCTCGTGGGAACACCAGCTTTTTTACATCTATATTCGATTATTCTAACAAATAGTTTGTAGAGTAAAGTTATAAAGGGCTTGTACCATCTGCCCGCAAAGGAATCGTCTATAAGAGAGTATACCCATCGCACATCATGCTTTAGACATTTAACCAGCAATTCTCGGTAAAGCCCAGTTATCTCCTCACATTTAAACCAGTCTTCATCTTTAAGTCTTCCCATAGGCACAAAATATAATGGAACTATAAGGCTTTTTATATCCTTAAGATCATCCATCAGTTCAATCGTTTTGATAAGATCATCCTCCGTCTCTTCTGGGCAGCCTACAATTAATGTGCAAGCTGGAACCAAGCCGTGATCATGCATTAAACCCATTCCGGTACGCACGACATCCGGCCACTCTTCCGGCTTGAATGGATGCGCCTTCGCTGGCATAATCTTTTTAGCCAGCTCCGGCGAGCCCGTCTCTATGCCTATCTCTGCACCCCACCAAGGTTGCTTCTGCTTAATTATCTCCGCTATGGTTGCGAAGAGTCTTGGCTTTGCGGCTACGGCGGCGAGTGAACAGTGGCTCCATCCCATCCCTTCACATTTTTTAACGACAAATTCATGCAGCTTAATCAGCTTCTCATCTTTCGGCATTGTGTTTGATGAGCCGTAAAGCATAACGTCCTCAGCGTGGAGGCATGTATGGGCGGTATAGCCGCTCTCCAAATTTACGCTTATCTCCCGCATTATCTTCTCATAGGGATACCAACGTAAAGGCCTCAAAGTCACACTGCAAAATTTACATCCCCTCGGGCATCCACGCCCAATCTCGATCAGGCCATTTATGGATGGAGCAACAATGTCTGGTATCTCATCTAGACTCGGAGTCTCCTTCAGGCTTACCTCATAATATTGGGGAAGCTCATCATTATTAAGTGCAGCTTTAAAAATCTTTCCAACAACCTTCTCGGCTTCCCCATCAATTATGCAGTCAATCCCATGCTCTTTAACAAATTCCGGTTTATATTTGAATTGCCAAACACCCGGCCCGCCAACAATAATTTTAAGCCCCCGCCTTTTAGCCCTTCTAATTATCGGATTTTCCAGTAACAATCGGAAATGCTTAGCGAGGAAAGGTTCCTTTTTGAGTACGGCAGCAAAGGTGCTTGAGGCAGGACCTAACCCAAATGGATCCATAACGTGGATCCCTAAAACCTCAGCATCATCGATATACTTATCTAAGTGATCCGGATCAACCGTTAGAACATCGATTCCCTCCTTTATGAGCTGAGCCTCAACTTTTCTCAGTCCATACGGCGCCGCTACCGGAATTCCATTCTTTGTTTTAATTGGCGGAAAGAAAAGCCAGCTGTAGAGCCAGTCCGGAATGACATTTGGAGGAGCGCATGTGCCAAAACCGACAAATTCATGATGATGATAATCACTCATTAAAGTTCTGTCGGCAGTTAATAGCACCTTAGTCATAGTAAACTCACACCATATTATAATTTTTAAGACATTTAAATTTTGATATAATCCCAATTATAAAATCTCATCACACATGAAAATCAGTTAATCCATGCAGGATTAGGTTGCTATAGGTTACGCGAATTAGAATGCTTAACTACACTATCTTCATGAAGTTACTGATCATCCTTCAAAATGCTGAAAAATCGAATTGCTTATTTCTCACCGCCAATTTTCATTCCAAAAAGTAAAGCAACAAAAATCGCTTATGTCCACATGTATAGGGCCTGAAAAGGGCTTCAGAGAATTATAGAGTATTCAAATGCACCAAATAAGCGGGACCTGTTTCAGTAACTTGAAACAAACACAAACATAAGCAATGGTTAATTTTTAAATTTTTCAATAAAATATCTTGTCTTGTAGCCCGCTGGGTGATCTGCTTGTCTGATATAGAAGAGAAACTTTTCCGGAAGACCGTTAAGGGTTTAAGCAGAGCCATAATACTCTGGCTTCTGAGCCAGAAGAAGATGTCCGGATATGCCATATTAAAGGAGATTTGCAGGCTTACAGACTTAAAGTTCGCATCTGGAATAATCTATCCGCTTCTATATGAGCTTGAGGAGAAAGACCTTATAAGGGGAGAGTGGATTCGGAAGGGCCGTAGAAACATCAAGTACTACTCGATAACAGAGAAGGGCGAAAACGTCCTGAATAAACTCCGAGAACTCTTCGATAAGCCGTTAAGAGAGGTGATCGAAAGCCTCCTCATATAAGGACTTAAATTATTTAAGTGACGCCTCTTTCATTCAGAGGATTATGGAAGAATCAGCCGAAGACATCCTTGGAACATGCTCCTTAATTAATCTAGTTAAACGCACGGACCTATCATTTGATGATGATCATGGTTATTAGAGAAGGAATTGCTGTGATTCCCCTATCTTCTCATGGCCCACGATAATTGAATGGCATTAAAATCCTTAATAGACGAAGGAATCTAAAGTAACATAATAAGAGGAAAAACGCGGCGATACACCAGAACATATGTGAGATGTGCCTTAGGATGCCGCCGATTAGTGAAAGGGAGAATTATTT
>Ga0180301_10000333_pt1 | contig 36581 bp, 31 predicted proteins | sample GuaBasSediGuay16_FD_121797 | JGI IMG/M metagenome (GOLD analysis project Ga0180301, IMG submission 121797) | Subseafloor sediment microbial communities from Guaymas Basin, Gulf of California, Mexico - Guay16, Core 4569-2, 12-15 cm | ecosystem: Environmental > Aquatic > Marine > Hydrothermal... | reverse complement strand
CCCTTATATCAACTATAATGGTATTCAATTTCTGGGTTAATGAATACTTTACATTATTTATATAGTATTCAACGATAATTCTTTCCGGAAGTAAAGTCGTCTTAGATTTCTTTAGGTTAAGCTGAAGCGGTAGGATACCTGTTTCTCCGGGAAATAGAGATGGAATTTCAGCCAACACTGTACCGTTCTCGTATTTGAGAACAATGTTCGATACTGTTGATGGATAGTAGTTTGTTGCCATTAACGACCACTCTACTGTACCGTCTTTTTTTACACGTGATACAATACTTTTGATATAAATTGACTTATCAGGATACTTTGGCGGCGGAACCTTCTTTGGAGCTTCAGACATCTCCGCTGGAAGAGGCCTGCTTGCCGTAAACTCAAGATAGACCTGGTTATATCTTTCAAAGACAGAAGCCCAAGGGATCCCTCCCTTAGGTATAATTTCGATTCGTAGGCCGATACGTGTACCCATTTTCGGAGTAAAACCTGTTTCACTGTTAGAGGGTACCCCCAGGATTATCCTTCTATATACTTTACCTTCCTTAAATTCATTGGATACATAGACTTTAAAATCTGATTCCCTTATTATTCTTCCACCGTGGGCTGGATCGTCATCCCATCTACATGGCTCATTTGGATCTTTTTCCGCTTTTACGCAGTCAAGTAAATGAGCTTTAGTGAGAGGATTGTCCTTTAGTGGATCTAGTATTAGCTCGTAGTTTCCTTTACCATGGAACCATCCGTTGTTGTCTAGGTCAAGGAATAGGTGTATTCTAGAGACCTTAGTGGGATCGAGGAGTAGATTGAAGAATACTCCACTCTCGTTCCAGAGAGCACTAAGGACATAGTTTATCTCCACGTTTTTAGGGTAGTTAATGTAGTTTTCCACTATCACGTTGTACTGGTTTTTCGGCACAATGGGATTAACGGGATACAGGGGATATGGATCGATGCCGTCTAGAACACCGTCGCCGTCTGTATCGGGTGAAAGAGGGTCAGATGGAAAGAATATGCCAGCCATTGCTTCTTCCTTGTCGTTTAATCCGTCCCGATCCGTGTCGGATGAATTAAGGTAGCTTCCTAGTCTTATTTCATCTAGGGGTACATTTGGATCGTAATCTGGTACACCGTCTCCATCAGCATCCAACGTTTCTACCACCCGAGGCATACCTAAACCCGGTGCCTTCAGCTTTAGCCATAGGCTTTCATTCCACGTTCTCAGTATATAGGCATTGAAGTCGAAGTGTTCGCCAAAGTTTCCTGGAAGCTGGGCCGGTAGATCGGCATGAGGATACTCCGTAAAACCACTCCTCCTGAAATCCTCATCGACCTGATGGTGGAACTCGTGGACAAAAAGCCAGGCTATTGCTCCATCAAGCTGGTAGCTTGAATACTTGTATACCGCTCCTCCCGGACCGTAAACACTGCCTACAGGATCTTCTTTTTCATTATATCCCGGTGCAGCCCATAGGGCCACGACACCATCGAATTCATCCCAGGAAAGACCATATTCCTTAAGAAGATTGTTTATTACACGGCGGACTTTGTCGGGGCCGAGCCACCAGCCGTCAAACGTGCAACGCATACGTGTTACAATATAGGTGAAGTTTATGTTGAAGCGAAGATGGGAGTTCCTCCAGTAGAATAATCGTGCCTTCTCCAACTCTAGAAATATTTTAGTAAGATTTTTATCGACAAGACTTGTGTATCTTCCATCATGCGTGACATCTAGCAGGATCACTACCAGAACATTGAATTGCGTGTACTTGTATTGAGGAGACGAATATATTAAAGGTGGTTTAGGAAAAGCTAGTAAGGCCGTGAACACAAGGGCCACCATGAATATAGATTTCTTGTACATGATTTCACCGTTCATCTACAAGGCCCTTCACAGGTGTTATCCACATGATAGTATGCATATCTGTTTAAAAGGCTTTAACATCTGAATTTAATGAAGAGAAAATGTTTAATGGTATTAGACTTGAAAAAGGTAAACTTGTTGTCGAAGACAAGGAATACAACCTTATTAGCGGTGAGGTCCACTACTGGAGGATACCGAAGGAAAGTTGGTGTATCGTGCTCGACAGGGTAAAAGAATTAGGGTTAAAAATCGTGTCAACGTATGTTCCCTGGAATTATCATGAACTAGAGCCTGGAAAATATGATTTTACCGGAGAAACCAGCCCCCAAAGAGACTTAGATGGCTTTTTATCGCTCTGTAAGAAAAAGGGCCTTCTTGTCCTTATTAGACCCGGACCTTACATATACTCGGAGATGCCTTGGGCAGGAGTTCCAGAGTATGCGGCAAAGTACCATAGAATGCATCCTAAATTCCTGGAATATGCCGAACGATGGATAACGGCTGTGGCAGAGACAGTAGTTCGACATCAATATCCTAAAGGAAGCATAGTCCTCCTTCAAGCAGATAATGAGTTAGATACATGGGAACATTTGTACGGGGATCAGCTTGGACTTTATGGCGGAGACGGCTTATTTCAGAAGTGGCTTAGAAAAAAATACTCTCGGATAGAGGAACTTAATGAGGCTTGGGGTACAAAGTACACTGATTTCTCAGAAGTTAAGGCATGGCAGACCCGTCCTGAACCACCTATAAACCCTTATTTGAAGAGGTACCTTGACTTCTGTGAATTTAAGGAGTGGTATTGTACGGAACTAGCATCCTTATTCATTAAAATGTATAGGGATAGGGGTGTACATGTCCCTATATACCTGAATACTTATCCTTGGGGACATCCCCAAAATTTCATAGAGTTTAGGCGTGTGGCAGACCTCATCGGAATAGATGTTTATCTAAAGAACATGATACCGGAGGAGGAGCTTGTATCCTTCAGCCTCATGCTAAAGTATCTTAAGGCAACTGTGGATATTGCCTGGTCAGCCGAGTTCGAATGCGGTATATGGCACGACTGGCATTATGGTGCAGGAGTGCTGGAGCCACAACATTATCGGTATATGGCTTTTCTAGGGCTTATGTTCGGACTTGTAGGATGGAACTGGTATATGCTGGTTAACCGCGACAACTGGTACTTCTCGCCGATAAACGAGTGGGGGAGAGTGAGAAAAGACCTTTATCCAACCTTCAAAAAGATAGTGGAGGTTTACTCAAAGATCTCGCCAAGTGATAACAAAATATTGTCTGATTTAAGCATAGTGGTGACCCGAGATCATATATGGGGGATTCGTAGCAAATGGGCCAAAGAATTTTTCTCTGAACTTCACAGAAATTACTTAGATTTTAATGTGTATGAGCCGCTGGTAGATAACATTAGGGGGAGGCTTCTCCTCTACATAGGCTCCAACTACATTAAAAAACATTACTTAAGAAATATCCTTAAAGCCGTCGAAGAAGGTTCTATACTACTGGTCTTCGGAGAGTTTCCTGCATTAGATGATTCGGGAGAACCCCTTGAGGAAGCCAAATCGTTTCATGTTGAACCTATAGCCTCTATGGGTGGCGGAACCTATCTTTTAGGAATAAAGAAAAATAGCATATCTTTTTCAACCGACAAAGTGCTTATTTACGACCCCCATGAAGTCAAAGGGGAACCTCTTGTAATCGAGAGGATCTACGAACCTAAAATCGACGAGGAAAAAGTGTATTCACAACTTGTTAGCAGAAAAAGAACTGTAGCAGGCTACATGGTGACACATGGCGCTGGTAAAGTAATAGTTCTAGGAGTTAAACCAACTGTAGGGTTACTAGAAAAAATCATGGAGCTCTTAGATATACCGATTTACTGTAGAAGTCAAGTTCCAGGAGTCCTGTCATCCATCCATATGGATGAAGACAAATACCTGCTATTCATTGCAAATACAGTAAACAAAACTTTGAGTACGAAGATCGAGATCAATGTCCATGCTCTAAACCTTGAGGATAAGGAGGAACTGCTTCTCGAAGATTTAACTGAAGGAAAGACCTACAAGCTAACTGCAAAGGAACTTTCCGAAAAATACTGTTTACTGAAAGGTAAGGACGTTAAAATAATGATGTTTAGACGAAAATAAGCTTACTTAAATTCTCTCTGTAGTAGTAAAAACAAGGGGTCTTTTTTCCACTATGGCTTGCACAAGCTTCCTTCTACCACTATCAAGAGCCCTCCATAGGGTTCCTCTGGAAACCCCCATACGTTGTGCCGCCTCCTCTTGTGTAAGCCCCTCAAAATAAACTAGCCTTAATGCCTCAAGTTCGTCTGGATTAAGATATATTGGTTCCCCGGGGATTGGTAATCCATGCACATCGAAAGGTACAAAACTAAATCTACCACTCTTAAATCCTATTATCCTATCTTTAGGTGGTCTTCCTCTACCTCTTTGACCCCAACGCCATCTCCAAGGGGGATTATTCATATAACTCCTCACTATTAAAGTACATTAGTTATAATAAAATAGTTAATTTTTAAGACGATGCAAGAAAATAATGTTAACATCATAAAATAAAAATGTTTACTATTCCTCTGTTCCACCGCGTTCTCTTAACAGTTGTTTAAGCTCCCTTATTCGTTCTTCAACTCCCTCAAGCTCTCGTTTTAAGTCTTCAAGCTCCTCTTTCAAGGATTCTCTATAATCCTCCAGGAAAGCTAGTTCATCTTCGGGAGTTGGAGGATAGGGAGGCATAGGAGGCATTACGTAGGGGTAAGGGTAGGGATATGGTGGTGTATATTGTTGGGGTGGAGGTTGCTGTTGTACATTTGAGGGAGGCTGTTGGGATTGTTGAGGTGGAGGAATAGGTGGTGGAGGATACCACCAAAATCCCCTTCCACGTCTTCTATACCATCTATACATTTTGACCACATATATAAGTTCATTTGCAAAATAAAAATTTATTGGTCAATTTAAACCATATTCTAAGCCTTATTCTGCACGTAGAAAAACTTATATTGTGCATATGCACAATATAATTTGGTGAAAACATGGGATGGGGATGGGGTGGTGGTAGAAGAGGATGGAGTGGTCCTTGGCCTGGTAGAGGACCATTCAGCTATCTTCCACCGTGGCAGAGACCGGGCTGGCTTTTTGGCAGAGGAGCATGTTGGTGGCTTTTCAGGAATCCATGGTATTTTCCGTACGCAAGCTACTTTCCCTACACTTTAACTCCATGGCGTACACCAATCTATGCATATTACCCCTATATTCCTCCAGCACCGTGGTATTACCCATACTTCTGGTAGGGTGATCAAAATGACACCATATTACTACTGGTACTACTCAACCTATATTCCACCGTACTTCATGGATCCCTTTTCTCTATTCTATGCCTGGACAGCCTTCTGGATGCAATGGATCTACATGACCTACTATATCGAATCATTCAAACTCATGCTGGATTCTTGGAGAAAATTCATGGAGTCCTATCTTAAGCCAGGCATCTTAGCGACTGCCCCAAGCAAATAAAAAATCATCAAAATTATTTTAATTATTATCAGAGTATCTTAAAACAATATTTTTTATTTATTTATGTATGATAAAATATCAATTATCATTTTCGTTTAAGTAGCTTCTTGCAGACTTCAACTGCTTCTACAGCGTCTCTAGCATATGCATCTGCTCCAATCTCTTTAGCGAACTCGGGTGTGACCGGAGCGCCGCCTACTATAACCTTCACCTTATCTCGTAAACCCGCTTTCTTGAGTTCCTCAATAACGTTCTTCATTTCCAGCATGGTTGTGGTCAGGAGCGCGGATAATCCTACTATGTTGGCGTTGTATTTCTTAACTGCTTCTACGAACTTTTCGGGTGAAACATCTACTCCTAAATCTATCACCTCGAAGCCTGCCGCCCTCAGCATTGAAGCCACAATACTTTTACCTATATCATGTAAATCTCCCTTTACAGTCCCTATGACTACTGTACCTAGTTTTTCTATCTCTGCACCGGATTTCCTTAGAGCTGGCAATAACAGTTCATCCATAACCTCCTTAAAGATATCTCCTGCTACCACCAGTTCCGCAAGAAAATATTCACCTTTTTCAAACAACTCGCCTATCTCGACCATAGCTGGACGAAGGGATTTTTCCACAATTTCTGTAGGTGAAACACCCTTTTTTAAAGCTTCTTCGATAAGTTGTTTTACTTTCACGTCGTCGAGTTCAACCATATTCTTCTTTATTTCATTGAAAATCTCCATCGAAGACCTACCTCTCATCTATGGCTTCTACAAGAATAAGATATACTGCCTTTTAACCTTTAAGATAGAAAAATGTTCAGCAGCCTGGTTTAACTCATCGATCGTCGCTTTTAACCTTCATCATTACACATTTATTTTAAGATCCGATGTTTATCTATTTTAATGTTTTCAAGAGGTTTCGCCTCCAATCCAAGCTCCTTTTTAATCGCTTTAGCAAACTGTTTATGACGGCCATGTACCGTGTAGACGGTTTTCGGTTGAACACAAGAAATGTATTCGATGAGCCCCTTAAAGTCAGAGTGGGAGCTTAAGGGAAAGCAGGCATCACAACCATATTTAGTTGTAAAAAGATGAATGTATTTTTTATCGGCTACTAGCCCAGTGAAGACGGCAGCCTTGATTTTCCTCCTTTTTCCTATTTTCCTTCTCAGGTTATTTATTGAGAAATGCGATGAAATGATTATATTCACATTCTTGAGATCCATCCCAGTATAAAACTGCCTGTATTCTCCTAGGGTAACGCCATGCTCCTCGTATATTCTGTTAAACCTGAATATTTTAGCAGACACATAAGGCTTCTCATTCAACCCCCGTGTAACAAGAGCTGTCAACTCTTGTCCTTTACCCAACTCGTAGCCTCCAAGTATTACTAAAAAACCCTTAGCCACTTGCTCTTCTATCCAATCTAAAGCCTCCATATAGACTTCCTCTCTAGGTGGAAACACAAAATTAGGATGTCCATATGTGCTTTCAATGATCAATACATCAACATCCCTTATTATAGAACAGCCCGGCTGTAGAATCGTTTTATAAAAATTTATATCACCTGTATAGGCCACCGACCCATCTTTAAAGTCTATTCTATATTGAAGCGACCCGAGAATGTGTCCAGCTCTACAAGCTTCTAGAATTAAATCATCGTTCAATACCAGGCTTTCACTTTCTCTAAGCGTCTTGTAATTTTTTATCTTCCTGCTGGAAACAGTCTCTATAAGCTTTTTAGTAGCCTCATTTAGTACAACTGGGGTTTTGATGGAAGCCGAGAAGACGCCTGAAGAATGATCACTATGCGCATGGGAAACTAGAACTAGGTTGACGTCTTTTTCGAAAGTTCTACGTTGGGGGTCTAAAAGTAGATGATAGCCTTCATGGAATATCCTCACACCCCTAAAGCATGCAACCAAAGGGAAAATTTCTTTCATTTAAAGTCTCTAAATAAACTACGGTTGGATATAAATAGTTGTAGCCACTGTGTCAAATGAAGTACCGTATGTTAAAACCTATTGAAGTTGTAGTAGCGGAGATACTAGAGTATGTCGAAAGGGAAAGGATTTCACTTAGACTAGCTATGGAACAATATTTCCAAGCTAACAAAAACCTCCAACCGATACGTGGCATAGCAAGAGCCTTCTCTCTAGCCGTTTTAAGAAACTATAGGCTTCTGGACGAAATCTGCGCTGAGTATCTGGGTTTAAGGCCTAAAAACCTTTCACTTTTCAAACGAAACCTTTTGCGTGCAATAGTTTATGAAACCGCATTCCGGGAAGTTGAGTATAGGAGAGTGAAAAAGTGTATAAAGTACTTGAAGATACGTTCAAACGTTTTTACTAGAAAGATTTTTAACGAGATCCGTGAAGTGGATCCAGACTGTTTGGTTAAAAAATACAGGGGAATTGAGAGGCTGGCAGTACGGTATTCTGAGCCAACCTGGGTTGTACGGAGGCTGATGAAGCTTCTTGGAATGGATGAAACCATAAAAATTCTTAGAAGCTTGAACAGTCAGCTACCTTTGTGGCTTCGCGTCAACACGTTAAAGGTTAATCCTAGCGAGTTATGTCGAAGACTAAGAAAACACGGCTTGGATGCCACACTTGACCCGGATCTACCGGATGTCATTAAGATTAGTAAGATAGGTGTTTCCCTTAAGCGTTTACCAGAATATAGAAACAATTTATTTTATATACAGAACAAGGCTTCCATACTGGTAGGTCATGTTTTAGCCCCCAAACCATGTGAAAAAATTTTAGACATGTGTGCTGCACCTGGGAGTAAGGCTACCCACCTAGCTCAACTCTCCAACTTTAAAGCTCATTTAACTGCCGCAGACATATCTTATACTCGTCTTCGCTTTCTGCAAAACTATGTCAGATGTTTTAATATAATAAATATAGATATTCTTGTAGCTGATTCACGTTTTCAAATCTATAGAGGTTGTTTCGACAAGATATTAGTGGATCCAGATTGCAGTAGTTTAGGTCTCTTAAATCATAGTCCTGAGATACGTTTATGGATTGATGAAAAATTTATCCATGTATATTCTAGCATGCAGCGGAGATTGCTTGAAGCTGCGTTGAAGATGATTAAGAAAAATGGTGTAATAACCTACTCTACCTGCACCTTCACTACAGAGGAAAACGAGCTGATATTCAAGGAGATAATCGAGTATCATGATAACCGTGTGGAATTAGTTGAGCCTAAACCCTTTATAGGAGACCCCGGGTTTCTGGGTTTAGATAAGGTTCAACGTCTATACCCGCACAAGCATAAGACTATCGGATTCACTATCGCTTGTTTTCGGAAACTTTAGTTAACCCTCCCGGATTGGAAAGCTCCCTTACAGTTTCATACATTTCGTAGGGGAAGACCACCCATTCCTGAACCTCCTTTACATAATAGTCTGGTTTTATTTTCGACCATGGTTTAACATAAGGGACCGCTGTTCGGACTTCCCTAGGTTTAAAGCTACGAATATGTTTTAAAACCTCTTTAAGGGTTTCACCCGTATCAACTATATCGTCAACAACTAACACAATTTTATTGTAAACGTGTTTTTGTTCAAGCCCCTGAAGAATATATGTTTCGGTCGACCGTTTTTCGATGCCCTTGTAAGCTTTGACGGTAATTGTATAGATTAAATCTACTGCAAGCAGGTCGGAAAGGATTCTTGCTGGCACTAGTCCACCACGTGCTACAGCTACCAGAACATGTGGCTTAAAACCGTCCCTATTTATCTTATCTGCAAGATAAGTTACATCTCTAAAATACTCTTTCCACGATATAATTCTTAAACGTTGGCCCAAATCCATATGTGTTTAATATATACTGGTATATTTTACTTTTCATCCATATTCTAACCGATCACTTAACATTAACATCCTTTACTTTCTTGATTATCCTAATTTCCTCTATTTTGGTATAGGGATACTGGCCCTCCTCGTCTTTTTCATATTTTTTAACCATATCCCATATTGTTAGTAGCGCTATGCTAGTCGCTACAAGAGCCTCCATCTCAACCCCCGTCCTAGATGTTGTTTTAACCTTTGTGAAAACCTCGATGTATTTTTCATTGACCTTGAATTTTACTTCAACTGATGTTATCGGTATGGGGTGGCATAGAGGAATCAGGTTTGGTACATTCTTGGCGGCAAGTATCGCCGCAATCTGTGCTGTAGTAAGTACATCACCCTTTTCGACAACCCCTCTCCTTATTTTATCGATTGTGTCTTTTTTCAAGAGAATCTTTCCGTATGCTTGTGCCTCCCTGTAGACCGGTTTCTTACCTGAAATATCTACCATTTTAATCCTCATAGGGATCCACCCTATAAAACGGTGTCCTCAATATTAGGGCTTTGATTAACAGTCTCTTCACTTCTTCTACATCCCCGCTTTTTAAAGCATCTTTAAGACTTAAAACCGGAGCCCTCCATATACATGTTTTCACATCACCCTTCCATGTTACCCGAAGCCTTGTACAATGACTGCAAAAAAATGCATTGTTCAGCCATCTTACAAATTCAACGCGTGTGCCGTTTTTTAGGGTATAGACCCTCCGTCCATGCATGCCCAGCCTAACAGTTTTCTCGATAGATTCCCGGGAAAGATTTTTTTCGATTTCAGCTAGACTAAAGAAGTATTTTTCAAAGAAAGTTTTCTCGAGGCCTATAGGTTCAAGTTCTATGAATTGCACAACTAGGTTTTTTTCCTTAGCATACTTTATAAACGAGGATACTTCATTGTCGTTGACCCCCCTAAGCACCACTACATTGATCTTAACTGGTTTTAAACCGCTTTTAACAGCTTTTTCAACTCCTATTAAAACCCTTTCTAACGCATTTAAGCCCGTTATTTTGCAGTAAACCTCCTCTTTGAGGGATGGAATGTTTATATTAACCCTTTTTAATCCCTTTTGTGCAAGGACTGGTGCAAGCTGACCTAAATAATATCCATTGGTAGTTACAGCTAAATCTTCAAAACCTATGTTAGCCAACCGCTCCACTATGTCTACAATATCTTTCCGTAATAGAGGTTCCCCTCCAGTAAGTTTTATACTTTTTATTCCCAACTCGTAGGCTGCTCTACCTAGAACCTCTATTTCGTCGACAGAAAGCTCTTCTCCCCCCTCTTTTAATATTCCTTCAGAATGGCAGAAGATGCAATTGTAGTTACACCTACTAGTAATAGATATCCTTAAGCCTAGAAGTCTACGTCCAAACCTGTCGTAAAGGACCATCAGTTTTCCACTCCAACTCCAAAAAGTTATAATATTCCCATCTAATTTATTTTCCCAGCAACACATCACCGTACCCGATTATAAGTTTGTAAGTTAATATGTAAAGTCTTATTTAAAATACGGTGAGGGGGGTGGGCATGAGCGAACCTAAGCTCCGTATACGGGAGAGAGAACGTTTCCTCAGGGTTGGCATACACAGCCACATTAAGGGTTTAGGGGTAAGAGAAGGTGAGGTTCTACCCTCTGCCGACGGATTAGTGGGACAAATAGAGGCTAGAGCTGCAGCCCACCTAATTGTCCAGATGATTAGGGAAGGTAAAATGGCTGGCAGGGCTGTCCTGCTGGCGGGACCTCCGGGCACCGGGAAAACCGCTATAGCTGTTGCTATTGCAAGGGAGTTAGGCGAAGATACACCCTTTGTGGCCATGTCTGGCTCTGAAATATATTCAGCTGAAATGAAGAAGACGGAGGTCTTAATGCAGGCCATGAGAAAAGCCATTGGAATAAGGATTCACGACTTCAGGAGAATTTACGAAGGCGTGGTTAAGAAACTTAATATAAGGTATGGTAAACACCCCTATAACCCCTACCAACAGATTCCCGTCGGCGCCACATTGACGTTGAAGACGAAGATGGAGGAGAAAACATTCGAGGTAGACGAATACGTTACAGGGGAACTACTTTCAAAAGGTGTTTCGGAGGGAGACGTCATATGGATTGACGCTGAATCAGGAAGGGTAACCAAGGTTGGAAGAGCAAAAGAATACGCCCCTAGCTACGATATTGGAGGAGTAAAAGCTGTGGAGATACCTGGAGGAACCATATCAAAGGAGAGAGAATTCGTGTATACTGTCACGCTCCACGACCTTGACTTAATGCATGCACGGAGTGGATCCTTCCTGTCAATACTTTTCGGAGGCAGAGAGGAAAAGGAAATTCCCAGTGATGTAAGAAATAGGGTGGATGAGACCGTCAAGGAATGGGTCGATACAGGGAAAGCTGAAATAATCCCTGGGGTACTCTTTGTAGACGATGTCCACATGCTTGACATAGAGGCCTTCAGCTTCCTTTCAAGAGCCATGGAAAGCGAACTAGCCCCAATAATAATACTTGCAAGTAACAGAGGCTTTGCTAAAATAAGGGGAACCGATACAGTGGCTCCCCACGGAATCCCATTAGACCTGCTCGACCGGCTCCTAATAATAGAGACTAAACCCTACAAGAAAGACGAAATCAGGGAGATCCTTCAAATTAGAGCCAAGGAGGAAAAGGTGGATTTAAGCGAAGACGCATTAGAAGAACTAACAAATATAGGGGTGGAGAGAAGTCTAAGATACGCCGTACAATTGTTGACGCCGGCACGGATAGTAGCTCAAAGTAGAGGCGAAAACAAGGTTCTTAAAGAACATGTAGAAGCGGTAAGAAAACTTTTCGTTGACGTCCGCGATTCAGCTAAATATCTCAAGGAATTCGAGGAATCCTTTCTCAAGTAACCGTACTATAATCCACCTTTATTGAACCAGAAAACCTGTTAATAATCTAATTACCCCTTTTTCCTCCTATCCTTCCAGAGGTAATTTAAAAACAATAAAACCGTTACAACGCCGACTACTTGTCCCAGATCAAGGTAAAATGTTTTCATGCCGTTTTTCCATGTAATGTAGTAGATAAAGGGCAGAAAACCATAGGAGTATCCAGCGGTGGAGGATATTGCTATGCAAAGATAATGGAAGAATACGAAGAAAACTGCTGATAAAAGTATGGGGTACAGTAGTTCAGGCATACTGGCGGTATACAGTATTATCAGTGTGATCCAAATGAAGAAGTTTACCAACGCGACCCGCCATGCCGGGTACCATTTAAAGCGCATGAAGAACGGATATGTACTTAAATAGTCCTCTATAGGTAGCCCCCATGCAATGATGCTCGCTACAGTTATGAATATCAGAGTGAAGAGAAACAATGTTGCTTTTTTAGTCTCCATTTCTACTCAATCCTCCTAGGGAACCCAGTATTGTAACCCCGGTATCCGGAAGGATAAAGCCATGTTAAGTAGGAGTATTGTAACCATGTACAATGTTGCAATCTTCTCAATAATCTTGCTTTTATCTTCCTCGATGAAGTTGCTGAGCAGTGCGGAGAGGAGTAATCCTCCATCCAGCATGGCTATGGGAAGCATATTGAATACGGCGACACTAATGTTCAGTAGTTCTACCCACTGTAGAGTCTTAAATATCATTGTGGATATACTTGGATTTACGTCGGGGGCGAAGGAGAGCGAATAATATTGCGAAAGATATACTCCGAGGAAACCTTTTGTGGCGTTACTAGGTGACGCCGCCAGCTTTAACGTTAACTCCAGTACTTTACCTCCTCTAATGACTCTTACATTTATTACATCTCCTGGCTTCGTCGTATCCATGAAGGCTTTAAACTCAGTTAATGTCAAGGTGGATGTATTGTTTAAACTGATGATTATGTCGTCTGCCTTTAAAACACCCGCCGCAGGGTATCCTTCCAAGGTGTCCATGACATATATCCCGTAGGGTATGAACATGTATACTAAAAGGAAGACTGCCAGCAGGTAAAGAACAAAGTTTATGGCAGAACCAGCGGAGAAGACCCTTAGCCTAGAGGTTAAACGCGACCCTCGGAGCTTGTTTTCATCCGGCTCGACGAATGCGCCTAACAGGAACAAGAGGAAGAATACTCCTGTCGATTTCACTGGTATATGTTCACTTGACGCCACCACAGCATGGGCGAGCTCATGCGGGATTATCACAGTAGCTGCCGCTATGAAGAAGTATGGTAGAGAGCTTACGCTGAAGGTGACTCCCGGTATTAGAGGCATTACAGGGGCAAATTGCGAGGGACGGCGAAAATAATTTAGAAGGTTTACATGCAGGGTATACACTCCTATTATAAGCAGATAAAAGCTTAAAGCCACACCCAGGGAAGATAGAGCCCTAACTATTCGTTCATGTTTTGCGCCAAAACTATTCAAAAAATCGTTTAGCCTAGAGGTTCTAAATATTAGGACACCGTATTCGATCGATGCTCCCAGCTGTTGTAAAACTGGATAAAGGGGTGTGAATTTAATCATGTACATTACCAGCCATGTAGCTAAAAGTATGCTTACGATAGTCAACGAGTTTGGATCAGAGAGCAAACTCAATCCCTACACCTGTATCTTGAAGAATACCCTTCCATTTAATTATTTCTTTCCTAGCATCAGGAGCAGTACAATGTAACGGTAAAACCCCTTCTACATTTTCCTCCGCCACAAGTTGTTTAAGGAGTTTAAATCCTATGAAATCGAGTTTCGATAGGTGCAGTCCACCGATAATATATTTTTTAGCCGTTTTTTCCGTCCTCTTTATAAAGTGGCTGAAACCATATGTTGAACACCCTAAGAAAACTGCTAAAATGTTTTCAGTTGCCTTTAGGAATAAGGCGTGTTCACAATACCATTTCTTACAGTATATGCCTGTTGTATAGACCCCTGGAAGAATCTCCCTCGGCTCCGTTGATTTTATGAATATTATTCTACTGATGTCTTTAGGTTTAACCAGCGTTATACTTGATGTTACAGGGGGCGCAAAAGCTTTAATCCTTGGGTTCAATCTAAAAACTTCATTTACAGCTCCTGCATGACATTTTTTCCATGACGATATAAACAGATAGTCGATTTCATTTATATCAAAGCCCATTCTCCTCATATTGTAAAGTAAAAGCTTTTCTGAGGATCCGGTATCAAAAAGCAGTTTTAAATTATCTTTCTCTATAAGGATAGATAACCCATGTCCCGGAAGGAGCTGGAGACTAAAACCTCTCTCTGACAACAAATCATCCACTACAACGTGAAAACGCAAGCATCAGCCCTCCATAGTTAATATATTTGGGAACATTTTATACTAATTTTGCCACGACAGGCTATTCTTTCAGCTTCTATTATAACTTTGCTTTCACGACAAAATCAAGTGTAGAATAGATGATGTTTCCGGGAGGACAAAAATAAATAAAATGAAATATAAAGGATGAAAGGGGATTGGTGGATGATACCTGTAGGGGAGACTTCACGTAAGACAAAGGCCCCTCTGGTCACCTGGACTCTTATAGCATTAAACACTATAATCTTCTTTTACTTTTATCTTCAGGGGGCTAAAGTCTTTACCTTGAGCATATACAAGTTCGGTTTGATTCCATTCCTTATACTGCAGGGCAAGAAACTCTATACCCTGTTAACTTCAATGTTCATGCATGGAAGCCTTGAACATCTTCTCGGAAACATGCTTTTCCTATATGTTTTCGGCCCAGCGGTGGAAAATAGGCTTGGTAGACTTCGTTTTATAAGCCTCTATCTATTGTCTGGATTCTTCGCCGACTTTTTCCATATTTTTATTGAAGCCGTCTTCCAAGAGCCCCTAGTACTCTACGGGCCGTTCGGCCACACGGTTATAGACCCGCTTAAAATACCAAGTGTAGGTGCATCGGGAGCGATTTCAGGAGTGCTTGGAGCATACTTGGTTTTAATGCCCAACGCCTTCCTCGACGTCTTAACCACCATAGGTCTATTCCCGATAGTCATTAGAATACCAGCCGTAGTCTTCATATTGTTCTGGTTCCTCTATCAATTATATATGGGTGTCCTTTCCCTTGCACTACCCTACCCGTTTTTCTCTGGAGTTGCTTTCTGGGCTCATGTGGGGGGATGGGTAGCGGGCTTCATCATAGCGATTATAATAGGTAGAAAGGCCAGAAGAACCCGTAGGGTAAGAATCGACTATAAAGGTAGGGTATGGTACGAAATACCCGTTGAATGAATTCTAATCCAACTCCTCCATTTAAGCCCTTTTTAAGAATCTTTGTAATAAAAACTCGTTCTCAGTTATTTTTTAACGAAAGGGAAATCGACTATTTTTGCAGTATATTTTTTACCTCTTATTTCGACTTCCAAGTGGAAGCCCAGGTATGCGTGTGAAGGTTGCACATAAAACTCTGCTATAGGCCTTTTGAGGAATGGAGAGAAAGTTCCACTAGTGACCTCCCCAACCCTGACCTCAGCGGCATACACTGTTGTGCCTTCACGCGGTATTGGTGAACCCTTATTCAAGAGAAGACCGTAACGTAGCCTTTCCACCCCCCTCCTATATCTTTCATGCAACGCATCGTAACCGATATATCCCCTTTTCTTGTTCGAGAAAACCTTGTAACGAGCCTCTAAGGGTGTGGTATGTTCATTTATTTCATGGCCGTAGAGGCAAAAGCCCATTTCGATGCGTAATATATCTCTAGCACCGAGCCCGGCAGGCTCTACACCTTTCTCTATCAACGCCTTCCATATTTTCTTGATAACCTCTATGGATGATATTATCTCGAAACCAGGCTCCCCCGTCCATCCACTTTTGCTGAGTATCCATATCCTCCCCAGCGTGGTGTTTAGACCGCTTTTAAACTCCAGCATGCCCATTTCATTCCCCTTTACACCGACCAGTTTTTCGAGTACTTCGGGGGTCTGGGGGCCTTGTAGCGCCAGCATGGCGGTCTCTTCCGTTAAATCCTCCACATGGACATTTAGCCCCTTTTCACCGAGAACATGAAGAATCCATTCCAAGTCCTTCTTTCTGTTGACCGCGTTTCCAACAATTAAAAAGTGGCTTCCATCAATTTTATAGACCATTACGTCGTCTTTAAACCCAGCATTTTCGTTTAGGAGTGCGCTGGGTCCTATCATTCTTCCAGCAGGAGCCTTAGCTATGAAACGTGGTATAAGGTATTCGAGCAACTCTTCAGCATCCTCACCCTTCACTAAAATTCTAGCCATATGCGAAACATCAAAGACCGTGGCCTTGGTCCTTGTATCTAGAGCTTCTTTAAGCGCACTAGAGAAAACCATGGCTGTACGCCATCCGGCGAAAACTCCTATCTCCGCACCTAGCTTCTCATGCTCACTAAGTAAAGGAGTTTCAATACCCATATAGAATCATCAACAAATCTTTAAGAGACATTTCTTTATATACATGTCCTTCGCCAGACGAATAGTTAACCTCTAAATTTTTTAGATATACTTATTATTCTTGAAGGGTTGATGGAACACCATGTTACGCGAAATAAGGAAAATCCTGATCGCAAATCGAGGGGAAATAGCTGTCCGAGTAATACGTGCAGCGAAGGAGCTGGGAATAAAAACTGTTGCTATATATTCCCAGGCCGACGTAAACTCTCTTCACCGATATTTAGCCGATGAATCCTGTCTTCTTGATGGACAAGAGGCGAAGGAAACCTACCTGAATATCGATAAGATTCTCTCCGTGGCAAAAAAGTTTTCAGTGGATGCTATTCACCCAGGCTACGGTTTTCTGTCCCAGAACCCTTCATTTGTTAGAAGGGTTGAAGAAGAAGGATTCCTCTTTATCGGTCCACCAGCGAGGATACATGAACTTGCAGGAAACAAGGTTCAAGCACGAAAAGTCGTGAAGGAAAACGGGTACCCCATTGTCAAGGGGTTGCTGGAACCGATTTTAGATGTTGAAACCGCGGTGGATGAAGCCGGGAAAATAGGCTACCCTGTTATAATTAAACCAATGCTCGGCGGTGGTGGTGTTGGAATGAAGGTTTGTGAAGACGAGGAGGAGCTAAGATCCAGCTTTAATCTACTACAAAAACTATCCTCATCTGCGTTCGGTCACAGTGAAATGTACATTGAAAAATACTATCCTGACGCCCGCCACATAGAAGTCCAAATATTAAGCCCAGTTAAAGGGAAAACAATACACCTCTACGAGAGGGAATGTAGCGTGCAACGTCGTTTCCAGAAGGTTGTTGAGGAGGCCCCCTCCCCCGCGCTTGACGAGGAAACGAGAGAAAAGCTTGTGGAAACCGCTGTGGGAATAGCTGACTGCATGGGATATGTTAATGCAGGTACAATAGAATTCATCTATGTGCCTTCGGAGGGAAACTTTTACTTTATTGAACTAAATTCACGTATACAGGTCGAACACCCTGTTACAGAAGCTGTAACCTTAATAGATATAGTAAAGGAGCAGATATGGATAGCTGAGACAGGGTATCCCTCGGTAAGCCAAGAGGACGTTAAGATCAGGGGACATGCTATTGAAGCCAGGATATACGCCGAGGATCCTACAAGGGGGTTTATGCCGGCACCAGGGAAAATCACTACGTTTCTTCCTCCAGCTGGACCATGGGTTAGGGTTGATACAGCCTGTTATAGTGGCTATGAAATACCTCCCTTCTACGACCCTATGATAGCGAAACTTGTAGTGTGGGGACGGGATAGAAGAGAAGCCATCAACAGGCTTCGTAGATCCCTACATGAGTTTGTGGTGACAGGTGTATCGACTAATATCCCCCTCCATCTGGCTATACTCGATGATAGGGATTTCCAAAAAGGAGACTACGACACTAGATTTATAGTTAAAAAGAACATTCTAGAGAAAACCAAACAATATCTCAAACAACATAAGTTTCCGGTAAGCGTGGAAACGGGGAAGGAGGTGGAAAAAGAGCGTATACCTGTTGCCAATGCTTGGAAACTCTCTTCAAGGATCCTTGAGGCCGGGCTTTAAGGTAGGAGACCCTGTTTTTTACGTTGTAGATACATTTTATAGTTGATGGAGATTATTCGTGGAAGGTTTCCGTAGGCCATGTCGAGCCTTCCTACCGACGCATTGATAGGTGCTTCTTTGAGGATTTCAGGGTTTCGATATGCTGTTTCTATGATCTCCTTAAGTGCGTTAGCGTACTCGTCTATCAACTCTTTGCTCTCACTCTCCGTGAACTCTATCATTAGCGCCTCGTCCACTATAAGGGGAAAGTAGATCGTGGGAGCATAGAAACCGTGGTCGAGCAAGGCCTTTGCTACGTCTTCAGCTGTAATCCCGGTCTCCTCTCTAAGTTTTTTAACTGAAATAACTACCTCATGTTTTCTAGGTCTTTGGGGGTCGTATGGCACTGTAACCCCCCTTAACCCCTTAACTTTCGCGATGAAGTAATTGGTGTTGAGAACCGAGATTTCGGCGGTTTTTCTTAGACCGCTTGAGCCCAGCATTAAGAGATACACAAATGCCTTCACTAATGGAACTATGTTACCATAGAAGCTTCTAACCATGCCTATAGAGTTCGGCAGGTTCCAGTTAAGGTGATATCTATTGTTTTCCGCATCATATTCTATAACCGGCACTGGGAGAAAATCCTTTAGTTCTTCTGTAACGCATATGGCAGAAGCCCCTGGACCTCCGCCTCCATGAGGTGCAGCAAAGGTCTTGTGTATGTTTAAATGTACTATGTCGAAACCCATGTCACCTGGCCTTGCTATACCAAGTATACCATTGAGATTTGCTCCATCATAATACATTAACCCTCCAGCTTCATGAATTATTCTGGCTATCTCGATAATTTCCTTCTCGAATAAACCTAGCGTATTCGGATTCGTCAACATTAATCCAGCAGTTCTATCCGATACAGCGCTTTTAAGTGCCTCGATGTCGATGCACCCGTCGTCTCTAGTAGGGATTCTAACCACCTTGAAGCCCGCCATGGCCGCGCTAGCTGGGTTGGTTCCGTGGGCCGAGTCAGGTATGAGAATTTCATCCCTTTCCTCGCCCTTTCTCTTATGATAAGCCTTTATTATCAATACGCCTGTGAATTCACCGTGTGCTCCAGCCGCTGGTTGAAACGTGAAGTATTTTAGACCCACGATTTCACACAACCATTTACCTAACTGATATAGTATTTGTAGGATCCCTTGAACGGTGCTTTCGTCTTGAAGTGGATGTATATTTGCAAGTTCTTCTAATTCACAGATTCTCTCTAAGACTTTAGGAGTATATTTCATTGTACACGATCCCAGGGGTTGTGGGCCTACATCAACACCATAGTTCATTTGAGACAGCCTTATATAATGACGTACAACCTCTGATTCCGTTACTTGCGGAAGACCGGGTGGTCTTTGTCTCAGTATTTTACTTGGCAACAGATCCTCCAACTTGCCGACCGCGGTTCTTATCTCCTCTTCAACACACGGTACTTTAAAACCTCTTTTACCTTCCCTTGAAAGCTCGAATATTAGGGGTTCACTCCACTTTGCCTGCCTAAACTTCCTCAATCCTCCTCACCCAATATTTCCTTCAACGAGTTAACCACTAAGTCTAGATCTCTTTTCGTTAAAACCTCCGTAACCGATAGTAGCATACATTGCTTCAATAAAGGATCTTGTCCTTCCAGAATTATTCCCCCCTGAATTCCTTTCTCCAACAGCATTTTGTTTAAATATTTAAGGGGAACCCCGTTAAATCTAGCCACAAAGTCTTTGAAGTGAGGAGCCTTGAATACGGGAGACTCCACATGCTCTATTTTTCCTAACTGGCGCATCAGGTAATAAGTTTTATAGAAAATGTTTTCGGCAAGTTCCTTTATACCTTGAGGTCCAAGTAAAGCCAGATATACGGCTGCAGCTATTGCACATAAAGCCTCATTAGTACAGATATTCGACGTCGCTTTCTCCCTGCGGATATGTTGTTCCCTTGTCTGTAGAACCATTATGAAACCCCGTTCCTTACCGTCCTTTGTTCTCGTCACACCGAAAATCCTGCCAGGCATCTGTCTAACGAGTTTAGTATCCCAGCGTACAGCAAAAATCCCTAGCAACGGTCCACCGAAATTCAAACCCAGTCCCAGGGGCTGTCCTTCTCCTACGACTATATCCGCCCCGTAATCTCCGGGGGGCTTAAAAAGACCTAAGCTGATGGGCTCTACACCTACTATTAAAAGCCCCCCATGTTTGTGCACTATATTGCTTATTTCATCAACTTCTGTTTCTATGGTTCCGAAAAAAGAGGGATTTTGTACGTAAACTGCAGCAGTATCTTTATCCATTTTTTCTTCTAATTCATTTAAATCAAGTTGTCCCGTCAACTTATTATAAGCCACGCACTCCACTTCTATTCCTAGGGGATCTACATACGTGTTTAAAACACGCAAGTGCATTGGATTTGCATTTAACGGGAAAAGTATCTTTTTCCTTCTGGTAACCCTAACTGACATTAAAACAGCTTCGGCGACCGCGGTCGACCAGTCGTACATAGATGCATTAACCACATCCATACCAGTTAGTTCAGCTATCATGCTCTGATATTCAAAAAGGGCCTGTGAAAGCCCCTGAGAAAGCTCGGGTTGATAAGGTGTATAGCTTGTATAGAATTCACCTCTCCTAACGATCTCTTTAACCGCTGCCGGAATATAGTGGTTCCATACCCCTCCCCCAAGAAGCGATATGCGGGGAATCCTGTTTCTTTTAAGCAGGTTTACTGTATGTATGTAGGCTTCCTGCTCCGAAAGGGGGGTCACTAAGCCTATCCGAGGAGGTTCCTTTAAAAAAAGGCTTCTAGGAATGTCTTTAAACAACTCCTTGAGATCCTTAACCCCTATTTCCCCCAGCATTTCGCTGACTGTTTCATCATCCATGTTTGGAATCCATGGGAAAGCCTTCCCCAAGAAACTCACTCCCTCAATATTTAAAATCCTTTAAGCTTATTATTGTTAAGTCTAAGGAAAGCCCTGCGGCGAGAACATGAACTCGATACCTAAAATCGGTAAAAAGGCGATGCTTCTGCTCATAGCCGTAGGCATAATATTGTATATCTCGTTTCTACTCGTACTCAACATAAATATTGGCAAGGTTGTAAGTTTAATATCGAGGGCTCGAATAGAATACGTAACGCTGGCGCTACTTTTCGACACGAGTTTTATACTTTTCTATGCATTCGCCTGGTATTTTATAGTACGGATCTTTATACCCGATCTCAGACTCAGGGATAGTCTGCTTGCCGTGATAATGGGATGGCTTGGAGACATGATAATACCTGCAGCTTTCATCACAGGCGAAATCATTAGATTATACTATATAGGTAAAAAATATAAGTCGAAATACGGAACACTCGCCACAACCATAGTGATACACAGGTTACTCAGCGTAATAGCATTCGTATTCTTCATATTCACTGGCGCTATCCTATTAACCTTCCAGCAAGTAGTTGTGGCATCCAATATATTCAGAGAAATGATCCTCTTTGCCATATTATCTATAGTCGCTGTATTGTTAATAGTATACGTAATATTCGTACCCGAGAGGCTTAACAAAACCTTGATAATCGCCGCAAAATATGTTTCAAAGGCTCTTACCAAAATGGGGTTAAGCAAGTACTCCTACGATATACTTTCAGGCTTCAAAAGCTTCCACGAATCAATTATACAAGCAAGAAGCAACATGAAGCCTATAGCAGTATCCCTATTACTCCTACTCATACAATGGGTTTTCGGCATACTTGTTCCATATAATATCTTTAAGGCTCTGGGACACAACGTATCGTTTTGGCTTCTATCCCTAGCCTACCCTCTATACGGGGTTGCTGACAATATACCGATAGGAATACCCGTCAATGCAGGCGTACTGGACACAGCCATGATAACAACCTTTATACTTCTCGGTATAGACAAAAACCTGGCTGTAAGCGCTACAGTGTTAACACGTTTTATAACAGTATGCTATGAAGCCTTTTTAACTGGCGTTATTTCATTATTGTTCGGGATAAGAGAAATATTGTATGAGCTTGAGAAGGAGAAAAGGGAAATTTAGAGTATCATTCGGTCAAGTCAACGTTGTCTTACATATCTTCTCATGAAGTTGAGTAGTGAAACAAAGGTGGCAAGGGTATTGAGTATAAGGAATATTAAGTCTCCCAAGTAATATGCGTAAAGGGCTAGAAAGAAGGATCCTAGAGAATAGAGAGCTGAAAGAGAAAGCTTAGGCGGTTCTTGGAATGCAATAACCCAGCCAACTATTATACAAATCATCCCCGCTATTCCCAAAGTGTACAATGCTCTACGCCATTAAAAGATGATGAATTTTTCTAGTTAAAAAACTATTGTATCCCAAATCGTTACCCTAAAGGATCAATCTTCAAACAGTATTTACGGAAACACCTAACGCGAGAAAAAGATAAATAAGAGGTTGAAAAATAAGACGATGTAAAGCCTATTCAACCCGGACCCGCCGTAGCTCAGCTGGCAGAGCGTCCGGCTGTAGGGTACCCCCGCTCCGCGACATACCCCGATGAAGGGGACGGATGAAACGGAGTCGGCAGAAACCGGATGGTCCCCGGTTCAAATCCGGGCGGCGGGATTTAATCCTCAATTTTAAATATTCTATCTTATCCTTCACTTATGAAGGGATTTCTGTATGTCTTTACTCGAGGAAGGTGGTAAAGCCGTACTCCTGCTAGGAAATGAGGCGGTTGCTCGGGGAGCATTAGAGGCGGATATAAGTGTGGCATCAGCGTATCCAGGAACACCTTCCACCGAAATAGTAGAGTCATTGGCAAGCATAGCTAACCGAATTGGATTATATGTGGAGTGGTCTACAAATGAAAAGGTGGCGCTGGAGGTAGCCTTCGCCGCTTCTCTCAGCGGCCTTCGCGCTCTCACAGCAATGAAACATGTTGGACTCAATGTTGCCGCGGATCCATTTTTCAGCATCGGTTACGCCGGTGTAAAAGCTGGTCTAGTTATAGTGTCGGCGGATGACCCTCAATGCCATAGCTCGCAGAATGAGCAAGATAACAGGTTCTACGGGCTGGCTAGCGGTATACCAGTCTACGAGCCCTCCACGCCACAGGAGATGAAGGATATGACTGCCCTCCTCTTTAATGTTTCAGAAAAATTCGAGACTGCAACGTTGTTGAGGCTTACAACCCGTCTATGTCATACACGTGGTAAAGTGGTTTTAGGAGATTTAAGGCTGGAGAGGAGACTTAAAGGATCCTTTAACAGGGATCCTGAGCGCTGGGTCCTACTACCAATGAACGCTAGGCGACTTAAAGAAAAATTGCTTCAAAAACTGGCTGAACTAAAGGAGTTCCACACGAAATTTCCCTTTAACAGGGTAAAGATGGATGGCGATGAAGACTGGGGGGTTATAGCATCGGGAAACGCCTATAGATATGCTGTTGAAGCCCTTCAAAATCTAGGTATAATGGATAGAGTCGCGCTTTTGAAGCTGGCTTCAGTATACCCCTTACCTTCCACCCTACTTTCCAGATTTCTCTCCTCTGTAAGTAAGGTTATCGTGGTCGAGGAAGTGGATCCCTTTATTGAACTGAATGTTAAGGCTATAGCTCCGCCCGACGTTGAGATTCTGGGGAAGGATATTCTACCTAGGAAAGGGGAATTGAACCCTGATATAGTTTCAGAAGGCATAGCTAAGATTTTTGGAATAAAATATAGAAGAGAGGTTTTGGTAACTATAGAAAAGGGAATAAAGGAGATTGAGAATTCACTGCCTAAACGTCCACCCGTTCTATGTCCGGGATGCCCCCATAGAGCCACCTTTTACGAAATTAAAATGGCCTTGGGGCCAAAAACTAAAAAGACCATATTTTGTGGCGACATAGGATGCTATACGCTCGGTTACTATCCTCCCTATCAGGTGATGGATACTACGATATGCATGGGTGCCAGTATAGGGTTAGCTTGTGGACTAGGTAGATTCACTGATGACGTTATCATCGCATTAATTGGTGATTCAACGTTCTTCCACACTGGTATTCCTCCTCTAATAAACATTGTATACAATAATTCTCCCGTACTAGTTATAGTCTTAGATAACACGGTTACAGCCATGACTGGTCATCAGCCACACCCTGGAACCGGTTTTACTGCATTATTGCAACCGTCTCCGAAGATTTTGATAGAAAAAGTGGCCGAGAGTTTAGGAATAGAGCATATAGATACATTCGATCCATATCGATTTAGAGAGGCCGTTGTAAGGATAAGAAAGGCCCTCAACTATGTAAGAGAGAAAAGGAGGCCAGCGTTGCTGGTGGCTCGAAGAGATTGTACCCTTTATTTACTTAGGAAAATGCGTAAACAAAATATTAGCCATGAGGTATTTCAAGTGGACGGAGAAAAATGTATTCGGTGTATGCTTTGCGTCGAGAAGTTTGCTTGTCCAGCAATCTCAACGAAAGATAATAATATTGTGATAGATGCGGGCTTATGTACTGGATGCGGGGTTTGTGCTCAAATATGTCCAGTAGAAGCCATAAAACCCATGGGAAGAGGTGTCAGACTGGATGAAGCCGAGAGTTTTTAATGTAGTTTTGACGGGTGTTGGGGGTCAAGGGATAATAACCCTAGGTAAGGTTCTCGGAGAAGCCGCGTTGATCGAGGGCTTTGATGTCGGTGTAAGTGAAATTCATGGTATGGCCCAGAGAGGAGGATCGTTGATGGTACACGTGCGCTTCGGCGAGACAGTCTACTCTCCTTTGATCCCTAAATTTAAAGCACATGTGTTACTTGGGTTAGAGGGCATTGAGGCAGTTCGCCACTGCGGTTATTTGATGCCAGGTGGATGCCTCATTTTAAATAACTACATTATTTATCCGTCAACTAGCCATTTAAAAGTCGATTTAAACGACCTTTTGGATAAAATTACTAGCGCTTTTAAAGGTAATATTAAAATTTATAGGGTAAACGCTTCAGAGATTGCTTTGAAGCTCGGCAATGTTAACGTAGCAAATTCGGTGATGCTGGGTTCGCTGTCCGCATTAAATCTTCTTCCACTTAAAGAAAAAAGTTATCTAAAGGCCCTTGAAAAAGTAATTCCGAAAAAATTTCTTGGAGTAAATTTTGAGGCGTTTAAGCTGGGCAAGGAGGCCGTAGAAAGAGGTTATAAAGTCTAGTACTAGAGTTTTTTAGCTGCTTTTTCCACGTCCCTTTCCAGCTCGCCCATGAATATTCTCATTAGAGGCTTAAGCTCGTCTCCCCCATATGGAGATACTCTTTCAAGGATTTTCCTTTGACATTTGTAAAATAAGTAAAGTAAAGGCTTATCCCTGTAACTATACTTTATCTTCTTCAGGTCCCTGATTATTTCTTCACCCCTGATTATTAGCGCACCCGCCACTTGGATATACTTGTCTTTGATCTTTAAGATAAGTTCATACGCCTGCTTCTTCCCTTCTTCTGTTAAAATATATTTACGTTTAACCCCTTCTTTCACCACTTTGACTAATCCTTGCTCCTGCAGGCTTAATAATGCTCTTTCCAGTTCCTGGCTATAGGGGCCGTAAGCGTTCACCGTATACGTGAAGCCTATTAGATCGTATATAAAAAAGATAAATTGAAGCCTAGCATATCCTTCTACAGGTTCATATTTATTTAAGGCCAGAAAAATTAGAAGCCATAGACCTTTAGGCACACGCATAGCGTTGTTTGGATTAATCGGCATCCTCGCCTACACCTCCCTTAAATTACAATTCTCCTTCTTCTGCGTATTAAAAGGTAAATAGCGGTAACCGCTCCAAAAAAGGATACTAAAAGCCATACAATGAGATTTAAATCGTATACCTCTTCAAGAAGCAACAATGCCGGTATTCTTAGCTCGATAGGGGACTCCCTAGGGTCGACCTCCCCCGAGAATATAGTTCTCCCGTTTTTATATACCTTTACGAAGAGTTTCTCCAAGGGGATTGAAGGAAATAAAACTAATCCGTTATCGTCTGTTTTAAGCTGAGTTTCCCAGCTTTTACCCCTGAGAAATACCAGCGCGTTGCTGATAGGCGTCCCTATAGCATCCTTTAACGCTATTAAAAGGTCAGTTGCATCAACGGTTACTGTAATTTTCTCCACAAATGCTCTCACATGTATGGTTCTTGCATCAAGCAGAACCCCAGCAGTTTGACTGAAGATTTTTAATTGATAATCTCCGAGTGGGATACCTTTTAGCAATACATTTCCTCCCGATACATTAGCCACGATTTCTTCATCTCCGCCGATTAACCATATGGATGCATTTTTAAGCGGTATGCCGAGAGACCCCCGTACCTGGATCATCAAGTCGGTTACATTACACTCGATATGCAGAAAAAGGTCTTCGGTAACGTTTATTAACCTTCTATAAATCTCCCTTTCACCATACGATAATATAATAAGGTATACTCCAGGAGGTAGATCTTCTATTTTAACCTCCTTGGCGGATAAAATTGTGCTATAAATTCTTTCGCTTGAAGTATACGAATATAATGTTAGTTCAGCGTCGGAAAGGGGAGCCCCCCTAGCATCCATAACTTCTATAAGTAAAGTAAAGGTTTTAAACGGAATCTCGATGTTTCCCGAAGAATCCGTTGAAGAGAAAAGATATTCTGCCACCTTTATCCCCTTTCTATACACATCCACCAGAAGCTTGGTGAAACTAGGTAATCCCGTTAAAGATAAAGTTTCACCGGCCTTGTAAGGTAGATTCAGGACCTCTTTACCGTAATCGAAATTAAATACAAGATACAGATTTTTATTGCTTAGATAATTTGGTACCGATACGTTAATATTTTTCGAGGCAATATTAAGGTGACCTAAATCTTCTGGTTTCAAGTAATATATTTTAAAGGGTGGTTTAAAGCCGTTTACTGGGTCAAGTACGCTGAAGCCTGAGTTGATATCAAGGTGATCTGGTAAATATAGCCTTACTACGCCATCCTTCATTTTCAATGAATTTTCGATGTTTATTGGGGTAGAGAAGAGAGGTGTTATCGTAGCTGAAACCAATAAAGATAAATTACCATAGTTTATTGCCGTGAATGAAGAACCGTATATTATTATTTCATAGTTGACATAGTAAACGCTTTGCGATGCCTTAATCGTGTTTCTCTTAACCACATCATATAAAGTATCTATACTGAACTTTACATCACTATCGTAGGAGACCAACGTTAAGTTAACCTCTAGTGCATATATTTTTAGTGGTGAGGGAAGCGAGTAATTAAAAGTGAACGGCATTTTTTCGCCGGAACCGAGAACCCTTCTAAGATTAGATTCTACTCCCGGCAGGAAACTGAGCCAAGTGATGTAGCTTCTTGTCTCATCCTTTGACAAATATAAAACATAGTATCCATGCTCCTTAACCCTGAAAAACACGTACCGGTATCCAACCGCTACATCGCCTGGATCCATGTTCATTTGACTTACAATAATATTGCTACCACTAGGTGATATAAGTGCATCCGGTTTCAAAGGGGTTGCAGCCTCCAAGTAGAGAAAAATGAAAGATGTCTCCGAAGGAACGAAGAACCGTATACTTTTTGTATTCGAAATAAGTCGGTTCTCTACTTTAATTAAATCCATATTTGAGTCGAAAAACATTATTTTCACGTAATCCACGTGCTGAAGTGGTAGGCTGTCAACCTGCGACATCATTAAAGTTATCGTAAGCACTAAAACCACTAGTCTTCTCATGGTATCGCCTCACAGCTCCTACCCTCATTCTAGCAAAGATATTGGAAAAGATTATGTTCACTTCGCAAAAATAATACTAGGATAATGATCTAGGGAAGAGAATAAACAACTACTGTATGATTCACCGCCTTCTTCTTTGGAGGGCTTCTTTTAATCCCCGCTATGTTTGCATTAATCGTGGGACTGTTTGTTTATTTGAGTATTTAAGGTGTTTTGGAAATTATGGGAGCTCGAAGCCTTATGTATGGTGTTTTATCTACTCGCCTTAGATGCCGTCAGGCTTAGCCGATGACGGCGCTCCCCCGGTAACCCGCACCCTATGGTGTACGGAATGTAGCCTCCGATAAACCACCAACTAGAGGCGAGGCGGCTGAGGGAGAAACCCACACAAGTTCCCATAATATCAAAAATAACCTAAATACCATGCACGGGCAACCACGTTCTCTGCCATAAAAAATATTTATTTACTTTTACCAGCAGACTACATAAAAAGCATATAGCCTTCAAGGATATAGTTTTCGAGGTATTGTTATGGTAAAGTGGGTTGAGAGAAAAGCTGAAGAGGTAATAAAGTTATTTGGCGAGGAAAGGGAAATACTTGTTTGTAACGGTGGGCTATCGGTCTCGGGGCTACAACACGTAGGTAGGCTGAGGGGAGAAATAACATACGTGAATGCCGTTGTAAAAGAGCTTTCCCATAAAGGATACAACGTAAAACACACGATAGTCTTATACACTGTGGACGCGTGGAAGGGAAAGAAAACACAGCTTGAGCAATTTAAAGACAAAAGTGAGGCTGAAACCTATACTGGAAGACCCCTCTACCTAGTTCCAGATCCGTTTGGATGCCACGATAACTGGGTTGAACATTATTGGGAAGACTTCGGTAACTACCTGCAAGACTTCGTTCCCGAAATAGAGGTTGTTACAACGTTAGACCTTTATACAAAAAATCCTAGAATGCAAGACTTTGTCTTAAAAACACTCACAGAAAAACGTTGTCAAGCCATAAAGACTATAAATAAGTACCGGAAACGAAACCCCTATCCATCAGGCTGGATACCGTTCCAAGTAATTTGCTCAAAATGTTTAAAGGTAAACACTACAGTCGTAGAGGAAATGGATTCCAGTAAAGGGTTTTTAAAATATAAATGTAATTATTGTGGCAATAGCGGTTGGTCCGACTTCACACGAGGAAAGCTGATGTGGCGGCTGGAATGGGTTGGCGTATGGTATGCCCTTAATGTAGCATTTGAACCTTACGGAAAGGATCACGCAACTCCGGGAGGTTCGAGAGAAAGCTGTAACGACTTGGCTAGAAATGTGTACGGGTTTACACCTCCAGTGGGTTTAGCTTATGAGTGGGTTGGATATGTGAAAGAGAGAAAAGACTACGGTGATATGGGTTCAAGCGATTTTATAGGCTTCACTCCAAAGGATTGGCTTGAGGTAGCTGAAGGAGAAGTGTTAAAATACCTTTACCTTTACTCTCTTCCACTTAAAAGGATAACATTAAGCCTGGAGAAGGTGCCGTTTTATGTTGAAGAGTATGATAGAGCAGAAAGAATATACTATGGTGTCGAGGAGCCGGAAAACCCGGAGGAAAGAGAAAGAATTTCTAGGAGCTATTATCTAGCTCAGTTAAAGGACCCCCCGCCAACTCCTCCATTTAGGGTACCATACTTACATGCAGTAGCCTTGGTTCAAACAGTACCTAAAGAGAAGTTTATGGAAGAATCCCTTAAGAAGTTGAGGCAGACGGGAATACTTTCACGGGATTTGACTTCCAGGGAACTTAAACTCCTTAAGAAACGATTTCAGAATGCAGAGAACTGGCTCAGGAAATACGCACCTGAACGATATAGGCTTACTTTACTTAAAGAAATAGATGACAAGATTATAAGGAGAATAGATCCAGAAGTTATACACCTTCTCTCAGAACTGTACGAAAAATTATCTGGACTGGAGACATGGAACGAGGAGAATATCAAAGAGGCTATGATTTCCATTAAAAGAACCAGGAGAGAGGAAAAAATGTTCTTCAGAGCCCTTTATCTATTGTTTTTTGGAAAAGAATACGGTCCTAGGATAGCACCGTACCTCTCGTACCTAGAGCCCGAATTCGTGTTAAATAGACTCCGTGAGGTCCTCAAAAAACATGCGTGAAACAAAGGGATTAAAGGCAAACGATAAAAAAATGAAAGGCGAGGCAGTGAAAATACTATTAATTGTTCTAACTCTTTCACCCATAATACTCCTGATGGCTAGCGCAGTGTTCATTGTAGATTTTATCCAAGAAAAGAAAAATATACTAGACCTCACTTTTCCGATCATTATAACTGAGGGAACCGTGCTGTCACTTTCCCTTATAATGGTACGCTATTCACGGGAGATTATACTTTTAGGTAAACCGGAGCGTGAATGTCTTCGAATACTATTTCTATTATACTATTTCCTTGGACTTTCTTTCTTAACCGTCTTCGTGTTTTTGTCTCTACGTTAGAGGGAAGACTTAAGGCTTTCTAGTTCCTTTCTACACATCTCAAGTTCTTTAAGTAATCTATTTTTCTCTGCTTCAAGATCCCTGTTCTTCCTTCTAAGCTCCTCGAGTTCCCCGAGTTTTTCCTGTAGTTTAGCTTCCCTGCTTTCAAGCTCTTTTTTACGGGCTTCAACTACCTCTCTCATTTCCGCAAGCATTTCCATCTTTACTGTCAGGGATCTCTGTAACCCAGTTAACTCCCTCTCCTTTTCAAGTAGCCTTTTCTCCCACTCTATCAGTCTCTGCTCCTCCGACTTAAGTTTCTTCAAGTATGGTTCAAGCTCTTCTTTAATTCTTCTCTCCCGTTCTTTCACCTCTCTATCAAGTTCCTCAAGCTCCTTCCTTCTTTTAGTGACCTCCTCGTCAAGTCTTAAAACTTCATTCCTCAGCCTCTCTATATACTGTTCTCTCCGTTTCAACTCCTCCTCATAGCTCAAAAGCTCCCTTGATCTCTGCTCCAGCTCGTTAAGCTTGTCTTTAATCTCCTTCATGAAGGACATCATTTCTGAAATAGTTTTCTCACGTAGCTTCTTTACGTCCTCCTCCCGAGAAATCAGCGTTGATTCCCATAGTCTTAGTTCATTCGATCTACGTTCAAGGGACTCCTTCAGATCTTTTAGCTTTGTTTCAAGGATGTTTACTTCGCTTAGTTTCTTTTCAAGAGTCTTTCTTTCTGCCTCTATTTCCGCTGCCTTCTCCTGATACCCTTTAAAATCTTCGATTAGAGTTTTCAATGTGCTGAGAGTTTCATTTACAAGGTTTTCGGTTTTACGTATTTCTTCAAGCCTATTTTTGAGGGTTTCGTGGAGGTCAAGGAGTATTTTCCTGTCTTCCTCTATCATCTTTTCCCTTTTAGCTAGTTCGGCGAACCTTTCATCTAGCTCCTTACTTTTCACTTCCTGTTCGACAAGTTTTTCCCTTTTTTCCTCCAGCTCCCGCAGAATTTTTTCGTAGGATTCTATTTTATTTGAGAGCTCTTGGATCATTGTATCGTAACTCGTTGTCTTTTCTTGCAGCAGTTTTGAACTTTCCTCTACATATGCTCTAACGTTTTCCAGCTCGTTGAGGGTTTTCAGGAGAAGGCCGCTTGTTTCCCTGAGCTCGTTGAGGGAGTTTTTCAGGGTTTCAATGTTTACGAGAAAAGTTTTCTCCTTGTCTCCTAAAGTCTTTTCTCTTTCTAATAGTACCTGCTGGTATTCTACAATGCTTTTATTCCACTTCTCTAGCTCCTCTCTTACTATTTCAGTAAGGGATGAGAGGTCACGTAAGGTTGCAGCCATAATTTTACTATTTTCTGTTATCCTGCTTTCCATAGAGCTTTCGAGAAACTTTATCATAGAGGATAGTTCCTCGGTTAAAGATCTCATGTCCCCTCTCAGCTGGTTTGCTAAGCTGGTAATGCTATTTCTAAGCTCTTCTAACTTTGTGTCAACTTCACCCTTTTTTCCGCCTATTATTGGCATTATTTAAACCCCTTATAGCTTAACTGTGTGAATAACAATATATTTCTTGTTTTTAAAAATACTTTGTGCTAATTTTCGTCTAGAGATAAATTGATAAAACTCAATACATCTAGTCGGTTGTTTTAAAGCCTACATAAACCCTGTAACCGGCGGCTCCCCCAACTATACGGGTTTCAGGAAATACTTCTCGTAGCAACTTGAATATCCTTTCACCACCTTTTCTATGTCGCGCAACAAGTTGGATTAAACCATCATGAAGAAGGTGTTCAGGAGCCTCATATATTATCCTTTTAATAATCTTCATTCCTGCAGCTTGAGGAGGGTTAGATATTATGGTATTAAACAGCTCGCCTCGTATAGGTTCATATAAATCCCCCCATCTAACCTCTGCATTAAATACACCGTTTAGAACAATATTTTTCCTAGCTAAGGCTACTGCCCGTTTATTTATATCTGTTAGTATAACCCGTCCTCTAGGCGCGAGTTTGGCTGCAACAAGTCCAACCACTCCATATCCACATCCTAAATCAAGTATCCTCCATCCATCTTCTATAATCATATGTTTTATTAGAACCTCAGTGCCTTTATCCAGTTTTTTAGCCGAGAAAACTCCACTAGCACTGTGAATGACTAGCGAAACACCTCTAATGTTCACCTGAAACTTATAGGTCCTGTATCTTCCTTCCGGGTATTTACTATAGTAGTGCAACGAATGAAGCCCAAATTGATGATAACAGACATATATTTAAGCTCCCTCATATTCTAAAATAAACTGGTGAAGGTTCTTTTGGCTAAGACGGCTCTTAAGGCGATGAAGGAAATAGCGGAATTCATACTTAAGTCATCGCATTTAATAAATACAGGTGACATAGACGGAGCGTTGCATTTACTTATGGAAACATATAGAATGGGAAAAAAGGTTGTCATCTGCGGTGCTGGACGCTCGGGTCTTGTAGGTAAGGCTTTTGCCATGAGGTTGATGCATCTAGGCTTCAGCGTCTACGTGTTAGGTGAAACCATAACACCTAGCGTGAATAAAAACGATCTCCTTGTGGCTATATCCGGTTCAGGTAGCACCGAGCTTATAGTAGCTGCCGCACGCATGGCAAAAAGAACCGGTGCAAAGGTTCTAGCCTTTACCTCTTACAGGGACTCACCTCTAGGCGAAATCGCCGATCATGTGGTTTTTGTGCCGGGAAGAACAAAGGTGTCAGTGGAGAGAGACTACTTTGCCAGACAGATACTAGGTCTTCACGAGCCGCTGGCACCCCTTGGAACACTCTTCGAAAACACCACCATGGCTCTTTTAGATGGACTTATAACAGAGTTGATGAAAAAACTCGGTAAAAATGAGAAGGACCTCAAGAAGCGCCATGCAAACATAGAATTACCTTAACTACAATAGGTAATGAAACTTTTATCCAGCCTTTACCTTGTTCCCTTCTGCACAAGTTCATCGCCAAAATTTTTATTGGCTTGTTCTCCTGTTCCGAGACCTAATTTATGAGATACTGCTATTCTTGTCCATGCAGTCAAGCGTCTTAGCCTCAGTCAACGTCCTTATATAACATGCAGCTTCCATAGATGCATTTCATTTGGAAAATTTTTCTAAGCCCTCTCTGTAGACTCTGATTACGCTAATATAGTCTTCCATAGAGTCCAGTTTTATTAGAAATGATCTTAGCATGGATACCGGTACGATAGGGATTCTGACATCCTCCACTATGTTAAGATCCGTCTCATAAAAGCTTACGATGAGAGGAATTATCTTAATCTCGTTGCCTACAACTTCCTTTAAATATCTGAATATAACATTTCTGAAACATTCAGCCCTTTGAATATGCTTATGTGCCGCCATGTTCAAGGAGTATCTCCGCGAATATATTCTCCTCCAAAACTTACACTCAAGCAAGAGAATAATTTGATCCCGTACCGCTAACACATCGATTTCAAATCTTCTTCCACAGGCTTTAAAACGAACCTTTTTTCTCACATTGAAGCCATATTTTTTCAGTAAATTACATACATAGTCTTCGAATTCTCTCCATGAAATATAGCGTAGAAGCTCATTTACGGGATACCCCCGTGATGCCAATTTCAGCAGAAAATCTATCTTAGCCCGTAATCTCAAAGTGGAGTCATGGTATTCAATGTAGTCTTGGTAGTCTTTCAGGATGGATTTTAGCGTTTCAAGGGGTATGAGGTAACGTTTACAAAATTTTTCTAGCTGAATTTCATTTCCATCACCTAATTCGTGGAGGATTAAGGATATTATCTCCTGCTTCAACCCCTACACCCTGCACATAGAATTTCGTCGAAGACCTGGACTCATGATCCAAAAGTTTGGTTTACGCGTCAAATATATATCCTTCTGGGAAAATATGTTTTATGCAAGCCCCGTGGTGTAGCGGTCAAGCATGGCGGGCTCTGGCCCCGCCGACGCGGGTTCGAATCCCGCCGGGGCTATTCTCCTAACGTAATAGTTCAGCGACAGCGTGTCGAACTTCAGGTAAAATGATTTTTTCTAGAGCCATTTTAACGGCCTGTGGATTTCCCGGTGTAATGAAGACTAGCGACTTCCTTTCATCAGCCTTGACTATAAAGGCTGATGCTCTCGATAACCAGGCAACCGTACCCTTCTCCTTAAACGTGAGTAATCTAAATAGTTCACCAAAGCCTGGTATAGAACGCCATGCCTCTTTCTCAATCACATCGACGCTTATGTCTCTCGAACTCAACCCCGTGCCACCGGTAACTACCACCACATGACAACCCTCTTTAACAGCCTTGCTTAAAGCTTCTTTAATCTTATCCGAGTCGTTTGGTACAATACATGCTGTAAGGATTTCATACCCATTTTTACTGATAATTTCTTCTACCAGTGGAACTATCTCGTCGGTTGCTCTCCCTTGATATATTTTATCGCTTGTAACAACTATTCCAAAAAATATTTTCCCTACAAACTCTGTATGATGTTTTCCCATACACCTTCTCCTAAAAATTATCTTTTAACACTCTAAAATATTATCAGCTATTAACAGTTTATTGGTGTAGTCAAATACCGCTCTTCAACTCGTCCCTCTGGGAGACCTCTTCACTTTTACTAATTACTTCGTAGAGTCCACGTTTCATCTCCATGACCATCATTCTTCTCGGTTTAAGCGTTTTCTTCAAGACCTCTAGAGCACGCCAGGGTTCAGTGTGCTCACCGCAGGTAAATATGTCAACCGCTGCAAAACCATATTCAGGCCAGGTGTGTATAGAGAGGTGGGATTCTGCCACTACAACAACGCCGGTAACCCCCTGGGGATAAAACTTATGGAAATAATCTCCCAGAACAGTGCTGTTAGCGGCCCTAGCTGCTTCGAGAAGAGCCTGTCTGATGAGATTTATACTGTCAAGTACCTTTATATCGCAATCGTACATTTCTACTACCAGATGTCTGCCTAATCCCACCCCTGTCTTCATCGCGCCCCTAGAGAAGGTTTTTCACACCTAATAAAAAAGAGCCATATTTAAGCCTTACTTAGAGGAAGGTTATTGAAGCCATGTTTATACACAGTCTTCCATGCTACCTAATCCTTTTAACAATATTATTAAAGGCTATTGAAATCCATTAATATCTAGACCATCTCATAAGGGTTCCTACCTACGTAGGTCTATGATTGCCTATGTAGATATTCATCACCCATTTCATCCTCTAAGCCCGACTACGGGAGCTAGCCATTGCCTTCTAACTCCCCTCATCGAACTCGGATTCATTTGATGCTCATCCCCCTCGTCTTCATCATCGGAGTCGGTTAGACCAATAGAGTTATTAATCACTAACTATTTATAAGTATTTCTGGTGGTGTTATGGAGTTAATAGGAGTGTATAGGGTATTGCCTAAGATGAAGGTCACGATACCTAAGGAGATTGCTGATAAGTGGGGTCTTAAACCAAAGGACAAATTGGTGATTTACTATGATCCTGAGAACGATAGACTGGTGATCGAGAAATGGAGGAAGTAAGACCAACCATTAAGGGAAAACTACTCTTCAACTCTCTAGAGGATAAGGCTCTTCTATTCTACGTTATGAGAAACTTTAAGGATGCTATTGAGTATGCTCACTCACTAATGAGGAAGGGAATTAAGGAGAGTGAAATAGTAAAGCTACTCACTTCAAGAATACTTAATAACGCTCACTACTCGTATTCCGCACTTGTAAGAGCTAGGCTTTACAAAGATCAACCATATCTCAAGCTTAAGAAGCCACAACTATTCTCGGTAGGTAAGGGGGATGAGAAAGGAAACAGGAATATTAGACTTGTATCAACAGATGTTGTTAAAATAAAGATTCCCTCACCAACGGGACGACACAAGTGGATAGTGGCTAAGGTAAGGTTTGGAGGTAGGTATCTAGAGGTTATAAGAGAGTTGGTAAACGCTCAATTTCCCTATGGAGCAGGAATATATCTTAAGAATGGTAGAATAGAGTTACATGTCAATATCCCTCTAGAGCTTTACGTTAAACATCTAAGCAAAACATCCAGACACTATAATCCCAGAGGTCATGTAGCTAGTTTTGACTTCAACTCAGATAGGATATGCATGGCAATTGTTGATAAGAATG
>Ga0180301_10000332_pt1 | contig 36729 bp, 39 predicted proteins | sample GuaBasSediGuay16_FD_121797 | JGI IMG/M metagenome (GOLD analysis project Ga0180301, IMG submission 121797) | Subseafloor sediment microbial communities from Guaymas Basin, Gulf of California, Mexico - Guay16, Core 4569-2, 12-15 cm | ecosystem: Environmental > Aquatic > Marine > Hydrothermal... | reverse complement strand
TCTTCTTAACCCTACGAACAGCAAGGATACCAGCCTTAGCCAAGTAGTACTGAGCCAAATCATCAATACCCTTCTGACAAAACACAACATTAGCACCAGCAGCCCTAATCTTCTCAACCATGTCCTTCAGGAGCTTGGCTTCCTCCTCGAGGAACATCTGCATCTGCTCTGGGCTGTTTATCCTGATCTCAGCGTCAATTTCGGTCTTCTCCACCTCGAGTGGCGCGTCTATCAGCGCTATCTTAGCATTCTCAATCCTCTTGGGCATGTCTGGGTGGACCACCTCCTTGTCGATTATGACACCGTAGACGAGCTTGGTGTCGAGGAAGGAGCCGCCCTTCTTCTTCACTATCTGCACGTGATCTATGTCGGCGACCGTTTCCTCACCCCTCTTCTCAGCTATCTGCTTCACCGCCTTCACTGCTATGTTAGCCAGGTGCTCCCTGAAGGCGGCCACAGCTTTACCCCTCATTGCGGTCATTGCCACCTTCTTGAGCATCTGCTCATCCTCTATGTCCACCTTAACAGCCCTGCTCCTTAGTACCTCCTCAGCCTTCTCGAGGGCCTTCTTGTAGCCCGCTATTATGACCGTGGGGTGTATGTTTTTGTCTAGGAGCTTCTCGGCCTCCCTGATCAGCTCACCAGCCAGTACAACAGTGGTAGTAGTGCCGTCGCCAACCTCGTCATCCTGGGCCTTAGCAATCTCGACTAGGAGCTTGGCGACTGGGTGCTGCACATCCATCTCGTCAAGGATCGTGGCTCCATCGTTGGTTATAGTGACGTCCCCAAGGCTATCGATTAACATTTTATCCATGCCCTTGGGGCCAAGCGTGGTCTTCACGGTCTCAGCTATCGCCTTAGCGACCATGAAGTTGAGAGACATCGCCTCCCTGCCAGTCTTCCTTGTGGTGCCCTCCTTCAGTATGAGTACAGGAACTCCGCCTAACTGCGCTAGCTGGGCCGGCTGGGCCGACATGGTCACACCGTGAGGTGGAACTATCACTTCTATTTATACCTTTCTCCCTAGGCGCCGAGGGTGGCTGCCCACCTAGCGTAGAGGAACCTCCTTATTGCCATCTCTACATCCTCACTCTTCACAGTCCTCCTCTTGGCATGCTTCGCCATCTCAATCGACTCCCTAGCGATATCCCTGGCCAACCTCTCAATGAAGTCCCTTAGCCTCCTAGCAGCCTCTTCGCTTACCCTGTACCCCCCCTCCTGCCTCAGTATCCTCTCTATCGGCGCTAACGGTATTTCGTGAGAATCCCCCCTACTCCTCCTCCCCATCGCTGCTATTAGGGCTGGTACATGGAAAACTTTATCCTTGGAGCCCCGAGGAGGGGAGAGGTGGTAGCGTGGGCAAGGTACGCCCCGCATACATCAAGAACACCGCGAGGATGCTGCTGGAGAAGTATCCAGATAAATTCACGGACGACTTCGAGCATAATAAGCGTGTAGTGGGCGAGTTAATTCAGACTAGTAAGCGTGTCAGGAATAGGATTGCTGGCTACATAACTAGGCTAGTGAAGAGGAGGCAGAAGCTAAAGGCGCTGGAGGAGGCGGAGCGAGGAGAGGCCCTAGCCGCTGAGGAGGGAGAAGCTTTATGAAAGCACCCGCATTATATCTTAATGCCCCGGTCGTATAGCCCGGCCAAGTATGCCGGCCTTTCGAGCCGGAGAACCCGGGTTCAAATCCCGGCCGGGGCACCAGGAGGCAACACCTGGTTAATAGGCTTGGGCTTCAAGGATCCCTGCTCATCACTTGATATTAGTTACTTGCTGGGCAGTTGGGGAGAAGGGGATGTGTGGTGCGGGGGCCGGGATTCGAACCCGGGCAGGCCTACGCCAGCGGAGCTCTCATCGAAGCCGATCCTGAGTCTGGGCCCGGGCAGTGCCGGTCCGCCCCCTTTGTCCTAGCTCGGGCACCCCCGCGCCGCCTGAAATTACTGCGGGCGGATTTAAGTTTTCTTCGCCCTGCACCCGAGCAGTCGGTTTCTCACACCAGGCCTTTCATATTTTAAGCAGCTCCGCTCTAGCGCTGTCAGGGGTGAGGGGATGCTGGTGATAGTCGGCCTTGGCCTCTACGACCTTCGTGACCTAAGCCTGGGCGCGTTTGATACACTAAGGAGGGCGTCTAAGGTCTTCGTCGAGCTTTACACGAGTATTGTACCTGGCTTCAAGCTGGAGGAGCTAGAGAGGCTCCTGGGGAGGCATGTTGAGGTAGTGCACAGGCATCAGCTAGAAGGTAGGTGGCTGGATGAGTTAATGGAGGCCGCTAGGAGGGAAGATGTAGCTCTAATAGTACCGGGAGATCCCTTCATAGCGACTACCCATATAACGATTAAGCTGGAAGCCATTAAGAGGGGCGTTAAGGTAGCGGTATACCCAGCTCCATCCATCATAAACGCTGTAATCGCCTCGACGGGTCTCCAAGTATACAAGTTCGGCAGACCAGTCACCATAGTCAGACAATCACCGCTTTACTCGCCCGTTACACCCTACTACGTTCTCTACGAGAACTTGAGGAGAGGGCTTCACACGCTGTTCTTCCTTGATCTGGACGTGGAAGAGGGGTATGCGATGACAGCCATTGAGGGCATAGAGGTGCTTCGCTGCATTGAGGAGAGAGAAGGGCTAGGGCTAATCGACGAGTATACGCCCTTCATAGCAGTGGCTAGGGCTAGCAGCCCCGATGAAGTCGTTAAGGTGATAAGGCTGGGCGAGAAGGCTGATCTAGGGCCAGCTCCCCACACGCTGATAGTGCCAGGCCTCCTCAACCCAGTTGAGCTGGAAGCCCTCTGCTTGCTGGCGGGGGCCTCCACAGATCTACTGAGCCGCTGGCACAAGCGCGTAAGAGGGCTGGCAGCAAGTGAAGCGTAGTACACGTTAACGCCTTATAGTGTCCCCTACAAGTAGTGGAGGGCCGCTATGAAGGTGGAGGATAGGGCGAGAAGATACATAGAGAACCTGGAGGCTGTGCTCAATGCACTGATGAGGGAGAATCTGGGAGCAGCTACACGCGTGGTGGACCTGGCTACTAGCTACTTACGCGATGCCACATACTATCTAGAGAAGGGCGACCCGGTGACTAGCATTGCATGCTCCTCCTATGCAGAGGGATTACTGGATGCACTCGGGCTCCTAGGCATAACACGAGTGGAGTGGCCGAAGCGGCATAGGCCTAAGGTGCTGGTGGGAGGCGTGTTTGAGATAATCCACCCGGGACACCTGTACCTTCTGAGGAAGGCTAAGGAGCTCGGCAGAGTGGTGGTCATAGTCGCACGCGATTCCACAGTAACTAAGCTGAAGGGGCGACTGCCGGTAGTTCCCGAGGAGCAGCGCTTGGAAGTCGTCAAGAGCATTAAGTATGTAGATGAGGCTTACCTCGGGAGTGAGCCATTAGATATAGAGGGGACGCTCCGAAGGCATAAGCCCGATATAGTACTGCTAGGCCCTGACCAGAACATGATCGAGGAGCTTGTGAGACGAACAATAAAAGCTACGGGCATTAACGTTAGAGTGATTAAGCTGAGGAAGAGGGTGGGGAGCGGCATCACATCTAGCAGCGAGATTATAAGGAGGATCCTGACCTCAACTTTCTAGCTAGCGCTGTAGCCTCAGCGTGAGCCAGCCTCAGAGGCTCCGGTAGCTTGCTCCTCCCCCGAGTGAACCTCTTAGTCAAGCGAACCGCGGTTCTCAGCGTGATCTTGTGGCCCACGCTCACGTAGATAGGCCTCATACCCCTACCCGCTCTTAACGCCATCCCGATAACCTCGCCCCCAAGCAGTACTGGTGCCTCACGCCCTCTCCACTCACCTAACTCGCCGCATAGTAACTTCTTAGCCACTCCTACAGTAGGCATGTCGAGCGCTAATCCCACGTGACACGCCAGCCCGGCTCTGTAGGGGTGGAGTCTCCCATTGCCATCTACAAAGAGCACGTGAGGACGCACGCTCAGCCTACGGACCGCTACTATCATGGGCCCAGCTTCCCTAAAGGCTAACAGCGTGGGTATGTAGGGGAACTTCACATCTAGCACGACAGTAGCCTTCGACACAGGCTTAAAGGTGTGCGCATTAATCACGATGGCAGCGGCCACCGCTGCGTCTCCCACATACGATAAGTCAACGCCCCCCACCAGCTCCACTCGAGGAGGGAGTCTATCCTCCTCCATAACTTTCTCAGCTATTAACCTCTGCGCCAGCCTAGCCCTACTAACCTCGAATCTCACGAGCCCCGCCTCTTAGCAAGCTCTGCTAACAGCTCTCTAAGAGCCCGGCTGAGCTCGCCGCTCTTCACATAATACAGCAGGTCGCGAGCTGCGCTCTCCACCACACCCCTCAGGACATCGACCTTCCTCCTAAGCCCGGGCACTAAGGCGTCGGGCACAGAAATCGTTAGGAGCCCCTTGTACACCTCCTCCATGACACGCAGGGCCCTACCCGCCTCCCCATACTTATCTGAGCTGATGTACCTCACCATGAGCCTCCTCAGCTCCCCAACGAAGTCGGCTAGGCCCAACAGGTAATGATGAGGCTCCACTTCCAACTCCTCAAACCCCGGCAACTCGCTCCCCTTAGCATAGGCAAGCAGCAGGCAAGCCTCAACATACTCAGCCAGAGCTGCTGATGTCGACCCGCTGTAGTAGAGCCTCGGATACCTCTCCTTATAACAAAGTATTTTCTGCACAGCCTCTCTCGCTGTCTTCAGCCGCTCCTCTGCACCCCCCAAGTCCCCTTCATGAACCTTGAAGACTGCTCTCCTGGCCTCCCTGCCCACCTCCCTAGTCAGCTTCAGCAAATCCTCCCTCACTTCATCTTCCTCCTCCAACATGACTCTAGCCCGCTCTATAATCTCCGAGAGACGCACGTGGTAAGTAGGGGATCACCTTTAATTAAATCGTGCCCAGCTTAAGGGGGAGATGGAGGACCTGGAGAAGTGGGTTGCAGCAGGAGATATAGCAAGAGAGGTGCTTGGAAAGGCTCTTGACTTAGTGAGAGAGGGAGTCAGGCTGTTGCAATTAGCGGAAGAGCTGGAGAGTTATATAAGGCGCATGGGAGCTCAGCCCGCATTTCCAGTTATCATATCTGTGAATGAAGTGGCTGCACACTACTCACCAAGCGTGAATGATGAGGCGGTGATCCCTCCCGGAGCTGTCGTGAAAGTCGACGTGGGCGTGCACGTGGACGGCTACATAGCTGACACAGCCCTCACCATAGCCCTCAGCCCTAGGCATGCTGCGCTCGTTGACGCCGCACAGCACGCGCTGCGAGAGGCCCTCTCCGCGCTCAAGGCGGGAGCTAGGCTAAGCGAGATCGGCTCAGCAGTGGAGAGGGCTGTAAAGGCGCGCGGCTTCAAGCCCATATCAAACCTTAGCGGCCACAGCATGTCTAGATATGTCCTCCACTCCGGGAAGAGCGTGCCCAATGTACACACCGGCGCTAGGGAGAGGGTGCGGGTGGGAGAGGTGTACGCAGTAGAGCCCTTCGTCACTGAGGGTGCTGGCTACGTTGTGGAAACCGACTATGGCGCCATCTACCGCGTCTTGAGTGTCAGAAGCACGGGAATTAGAGAGCTTGACTCGCTGTTGAGAGATCTGTGGAGAAAGTACCGAGGCCTTCCATTCTCCGAAAGGTGGGTCTACAGGGAGATGGGAGAGGAAGGGCTTAAGGGCCTTAGGAGGCTTGTGAGCATCCGCAGGGTATACCTCTACCCGGTGCTTGTGGAGGCTGGAAGGGGGGCAGTGGCCCAGTTCGAGGATACCGTGGTTGTAACTAGGAGGGGCATCGTGAACACCACTAGGGTTCTAGAGCTCTGCCGGCGCTAGGCAACTCCCACAGTATTCCCAACCCCAACTATTATTACAGTGTCGCCCTGCGCGCTATTCTCAAGTACTATCTGCTTCACGCGCTCCTTGGCGCTTAAGCACGCCTCGTACAGCTCCCTGCTGAGGGGGGATAAGGCCTCCTCCTCCGACATCTTTATGAGCAGCGCATAGGGCTTCAGGCCATACTCGGTCAGGACCTCCTCAATGCCATACTTCTCGACGCCGGTGCCCCCTATGGCCACACCATAGCCCTCCGCCACGTCGCCGCTCCTCTCTCCCTCAAACTTCAGGGCTGCGTCTATTGTCACGACAAGCGTCGCATTGGCTCCCCAGCCAGCTAATACCCTTCTAAGCGCCTCATCAAGCCTGCCAGTGTTGCTCCCCGGTCCCTCAGCCTTTATCAACAACAGCCGTCTTCCCTCAAAGTCAGCTTGATACACACACGTATCCTCCACCCCCAACTTAACCTCCTCTGCGTTGAGCTCTCTCGCCAGTGTGGCTACTACTAGGGGGCCTACCGAGTCGCCTATCGGCAGCTGCTTAGCTAGCGCATCGACTACGTTCTCGTATGCCCTGACCTCCTGGGCTATGAAGGGGAGGAGGGCATCGAGCTGGAGCAGCAGCCAGTAACTCTTGAACTTCTTAGCTAGCGTATACGAGTGATTCACAACTTTATACACGTAATTCAGCGCTCTCGACGCCTCGACCATGCTCGCTAGAGTCTCAACTTCGCATCTCTCAGCTCGGGGGATTATGCGCTCAACCTCGCCCTTGAGGATCGCGTCGGCAGTCCTCAGGAAAAACCTCATCTTCCTCGCAATGCCGAAGGGATCTAGCGCCTCCGGAGTTATAATCACAGTTTCGATGAGAGCCCTAACTCTCCTCTCGATCTTGCCAAGGTCTACGCGGCCCCCCTCCCTGGCTGATAGCTCCCCGAATTTCCTCACAGTGGATGAGAGGGCACGATCCCTGGCTACCTTAAACAGCATAAGGTACAACTCTATCTCGCTCGCAACTCGCCTAATCTCAAGCTCCCTGGACAGGTAGGTGAAGAACGCTAGGATAGCCATGAACGTCAACAGGCCTAACACTCCGCCGCCGTCCATTGCTCTCACACACCCCTCTCGCTCACGCTCCATGCCAGCCTATCGCGCCTAGACATAAACCTTAGCTGCCCACACCACTCCTGGGAGAGCGTTAGATCAACATCATCCATTAGTAATCCTCGCGTCATACTACCCCCGCTCACCCATCTAAGACTTGAGGGGGATAGCAGCCTCTTAATGCGTGGAGCTGGGAGGGAAGCCCCTTACAGACCTAGTCGGCAAGGACGCGTATAGGCAGCTGCTCGGCGTTAAGGTATTTGACGTGAATGGAAACTATGTGGGCTACTTGAAAAGAGTGTACGTGGAGCGGAGGAGCGGCAGGGCTAGGCGCCTTGTTGTGAGACTTCTTGACGGCCGCCTCCTCCCCCTTAAGCCCCAGGAGTTAAGGCTGACTTCGACAGGCCTAGTGGTCATCAGGAGGCTACATGTGGAGGCTGGGGGGTTATCCTCAAGCCTTAGAAGGCTAGAGGAGGCGGTTGCGGAGATCAAGAGGATTAGGGAGAGAATTCTCGAGCTTGACGAGGCCTATATTGCAGGTGAGATGTCCAGGGACACGTACCTCAGCTTTAGGAGTGGGCTGGAGTTTAAGAGAAGACAGCTGCTATCTGAGGTGAGGGAGCTAGTGGAGGAACTCGAGTCACAGGTACCAGGCCTTGAGGAGGAGAGGAGAGGTCTGCTATCCAAGCTCAGGAGCTCCAGCGCGAGGGAGAGGGATGAGGCAGCGCGGCGGCTCAGATCCATCAGGACGGTTATTGCCCGCATTAACGAGCTGTTGGAGAGTGCTAAGCACGAGCTCTCGCTAGAGATGGAGCTGGACGACTTCATCGAGTCATGCCTTAGGTGAGGATGCAGCCTCTCCCTGCTCAACTCCCAGGACCTTATGCGGAGTATTCCTTCCACAAGACTTACAGTAGAGGTACAGCTCCTTAAACTCCCACAGATTATAGCCGACATCTAGCATGCGTCGCTCTCCACACACCTCACACTTGAGTACCCAGCGCGTCACAAGTATCCTCAACACACCACTAATAAAAGGCCTTAGCCGCCTGGCGGCTAAGGCCCTCCACACATGAAAGGCTCAGTGGCTGCTCGCCTCATCAGCTAGCCTCAGGCCACCCATACACTTCTTCACAGCCTTCATGAGTATTCTCCACGGCTTTAAAGCCTTGCTATCGCGTAAGCATTGAGCGCCGAGATGCACGCAGTAAGGTGCGCCCTCACTCGCTGCTCGAGGGGGGCGTTCATGCCCGTGAAGAAGGCGAAGGAATACGCACGCTCCACTGTGAAATCTATGAGGCCGCAACGCCCCTTCCCCACTCCAACGCCATCACCCAGCGCCTTGAGGCCACTCTCACTTAGTGCACTCTGCGCAGCTAGTTGCATTCCGTATCGGGACACCTGGTCGAGCACCAGATCTATTATTATGGACTCGCCACTTAGCGGCTCCTCGCTCAGCAGGACATGAAAGCCCTCGCCCACAGCTTCGTGCAGATCTATCACCATTCCCAGCTCCTGTCCTTCCACAAACCTCCTCAGGACCTCCACCTCTGGGATCGATCTTCCATATTCCACATGCTCGTACGTTAGTATCCCCTCGTCACACACCACGACTGTCATGAGGCGATCCAAAAGCCCTACCCCCTCCACATCAGGCATCTGTGAGGGTATCAAGATCCTAGCCTCGCCCAGCGACTCGGCAAGCCCGCTCTTAACCACCTCCTCCTCCAGCCGCTTCAATGTCCCGTACGCCCCCTCTCTCGAGACTTCGCTAAAGGCGAACCCTACCCCCTTTAGCATGGAGAGGAAGAGAGTGGGGGTATCAACCACCACCTCAGCTCCGCGCGACTTCAACAGCTCCCGCAACTCATCCAAAGTTCTAACGCGCACCTCCTCACCCAGCATCTCACTAAGCACGTATGCGGCGCCGTGAAGCCCTGTGGGGTCACGGGATGGGAGTATGTATACGGTGCGCTCCACGTCAACCTGCATTACAAGCTCTAGTGCCGCATAAACCCCAGCAGCCTCTACACCCGACGCGCCAGCTGTCACTAGCACTGGCGGCTCCTCCCTACCCCCCGCCTTAAGCACAACTATAGGCAGTCCAAGCCAGTCACGCTCGTACAGCACGGTCTTGTACCTCCTTCTGAGAGCCTCGATCATCCTCAAGTACTCGCTACTCAAAGCTGCCCCCCCTTGCCGTAGCAGGCCATGCCTTAAGTCTTTGGCCTCATGCTTGGGTTCTAGCATCCGTAGGCCTCTGGCAATCCTCGAGTGCGTAAAGGAAGCTTTACTTAATCAAATATATTAGGCGCAACTGGGCTGCGCTATTAGGTGATGAGGTTGGGAGCCGAGGAATACAGCGGGAGGACCATTGAACGTAGAGTGGTAAGAAGGATAGAGTCAGGGATACCGGGGCTTGACGAGATATTGCATGGGGGCATACCAGCGCGCAACGTAGTGCTGCTCTCGGGAGGGCCTGGCACTGGCAAGAGCATCTTCGGGCAGCAGTTCCTATACCATGGCCTTAAGAGGGGGGAGCCAGGAGTGCTAGTAGCCCTAGAGGAGCATCCTGTGCAAATAAGGATAAACATGGCTAACTTCGGATGGGATGTTAGGAAATACGAGGCTGAGGGACTCTTCACAATAGTTGACGCGTTTACAGGAGGCATCGGCGAGTACGCTAAGAGAGAGAAGTACGTCGTTAAGAGCGTGGATGACGTACCCACATTTATAGACGTCGTGAAGGAGGCGATAAGGGACCTGAGGGCCCAGAGGGTGGTTATAGACTCGGTGACCACGCTCTACATAACTAGGCCAGCAGTTGCCAGGTCCGTCGTGATGACGCTTAAGCGTGTGTTATCCGGGCTTGGCTGCACCTCAATACTTGTATCACAGGTGAGCGTTGGAGAGCGCGGGTTTGGAGGGCCAGGAGTGGAGCACGCTGCTGACGGGATAATAAGACTGGACCTAGACGAGATTGAGGGCGAGCTTAGAAGGAGCCTCATAGTCTGGAAGATGAGGGGGACGAGCCACAGCATGCGGCGTCACCCCTTTGACATAACTGATAGAGGCATCGTGGTATACCCGAATAAAGTACTTAAGTTCTGGAGAGGGAGAGTGTACGAGGAGGGATGAGCGAGGAGATCCCCCTTAAGCCCATCTCAAAGAGTGACATCCACAAGCTGGAGACGGCACTAATGATAGCCACCCTCCTCAGAGAAGATGTCCTCGAGAAAATCAGGGAGAGCACAGAGCGGCTCACGTGGATAGATAGCCTTGCTGTGGCTGCAGGAGCTCTAGCGAGAGCCAGAGCTGGGATGACAGCCGGCCAGATAGCCGACGATTTGGGTAGGAGTGAGGCCACTATTAGGAGGCATCTCTCGGGCAAGACAGAAGCCGCAAAACTCGTCGAGGAGACGTATAGGCGCTTCGTGAGAGAAGGCGTCAAGATAGAGCTCCCGCTGGGCCTAGGGGCACGCATTGAGGAGCTTAAGAAGAGAATCGAAGAGCTTGAGACAAAGCTTAGGAGAGAAGAGGAGGAGAGGAGGAAGCTGGAGGAGAAGATCTCGAAGGCCAGAGAGATAGTTGAGGAGCTCGCAAAGACGCTATCCTCATAGATGACTGGGGCTTGGAGTTACGTGGTATTTTGTCCCCAGCGTGGCTTAGCTCTCGGAGTACCTGAGGCTCGCCGCATACTATCCCTGCTCAAGCATGGGGGTGGCGAAGCTACTGTAAACATCGGCAGGAGCAGAGTAAGGGTTAAGCCGGACGACCTCAACATCCGCATAGGGAACCTCGAAGTCCCCCGCACTGCTCTCTTGGAGGTGGCGGAGGGCGATGAGGACTATGTATACTTCCTTCACGAGGATGGGCGCGTACTTAAGGTAGCATTCCACTGCCAGGGGAGATTCTACAAGCTGAGATTCCTAGGTGAGGCAGTAGCGCCCACCCTGGAGATCTCTGGGATACACATGCACAACATCGTGGGGACAAACCCCTGGAGGGATGCTGAGAGAAAGGTCAGGTTAGCTAGGGTTGAGGGAGGTATGCGCGTACTCGACGTATGCACCGGCCTGGGGTACACCGCGATTCACTCAGCTAAGAGAGGCGCCCTTGTATTAAGCATTGAGAAAGACGCGTCAGTGCTTGAGATCGCTGAGTACAACCCCTGGTCCTGGCCGCTGACAAGCCCCGACATAACCATCCTGCTGGGCGATGCGGTGGAAGTCCTGGATGAGCTACCGGAAGCTACGTTTGACGCTGTGATCCACGATCCTCCACGCTTCAGCTTAGCTGGCGAGCTTTACAGTAGCGAGTTCTACAGGAAGCTCCACAGGGTTATGAAGAGGGGAGCTACGCTCTTCCACTATACGGGCGGGCCCGGTAAGCATAGAGGAGTGAGCTTTCAGGCAGGTGTCGTGAGACGGCTGAGGGAGGCTGGCTTCTCGATAATCACGGTGATCAAGGATTATGGCGTGGTTGCTGCACGCTTCTAGTCGCTTGACTGGAGGGCCTTCACAGGCTTGAACTCTAGCAGTAGAAGGCGCTTCCAGCCCGCCTCCTCTAGCTTCTTGGCAAGCCTACTGAGCGTGCCAGGTGAGAAGGAGGCCATGACCGCGTACTCTATCCTTCCCCCATCCCCGTAGTATAAAGTACAGAGGATTAGCCTCTTCCTGTATTTGAGCGTTACCTCCTCACTTGGCATTCCCTTAAGTTCTAGGCCTAAACTCTTCAGCGTAGCATCGACTATCCTGTGATGTCTAGAGTACTTACGGACGCTAGCCCTAGCCTCCATCCTAGCTCCCGAGACTAAGAGGTCTATCGCAACCACTGCGCGATCCTTCCCGACCTTAAACGCAGCTAATCCCGTTAGTGGCCTATAGACGCGCATCTGAGGGGTCCCTCGGAGGCTTCTATGCCCCTCCTCCTTATAAAACTAGAGCTGAGCTTACCAGCTAGTGGCTAACTTTATCAGAGTCCCTCAAACAATTACCACGGCGGCCGTCGCCTAGCATGGACTAGGGCGCCGGCCCTCCGCGCCGGAGGACCCGGGTTCGAATCCCGGCGGCCGCACCACTTGAGCAGCCCTGCGCCTCGTAGACTATACTAGCTTAGGGCGACGGCAGCCTCCCGCATGTGTAATAGCTCCTCTAGGAGCATGACATTCGCCCTCACGCTGCTGGCAGCCCTCCTGGCAATCCTAGCCAGCCTATAGTAACTAATGCTTACGCCCCGGCGCTTAAGTACTAAGTACAGCGCTGCTAAAGCTAGTAAGTGTGGATCTCTTCCACTAACGTAGTGACGCGGCACTGCACGCAACACTTCCTCTGCATCTCTGACCACGGCCTCATCGACTCTCACGCCTAGCCTAGCTAGGACAGCTGCACATAGCCTTAACATGTCACGTATGGTGTAGCGCGGCACCCCTCCCCTCTGCCTAGCGAGGTGCACGATCTCCATTATGTCGGAGGGGCTAACTAGGTGGCCCCTTGCTCTGAAGGCCCTCGCAATCTTGAGGGGCGGGATGGGGCGGCCCTCACTCCTCGAGGATAGAGCCAGCGCCGCCGCAGCCACCTTGAAATGAGTCACCCTCCTCCTAGCCACTACATCCCTTAAGGTTCTCACCAACTTCCTGTAGATTATGAAGGCGTGTTCCCACACTTCCCGAGGTAGCCCAAGCGCTTTGCATACGGCAGTAAGCTCCCTGAACACTTCCCTATCCGCAGACCTCCCGCCTCCGTACTTCACTATTATGTTAAGCTTTACTAGCCTCTCGCACACCCTAGAGCCCCCGAGAGGAGGATTGGCGATGATCGAGCCCTCCTCCCAGCCGCCCAGATAGATTCTTCCCTTGACGTCCCCATCTGGAGGCATACTCCAGTCGAAGATCAGCTCCTGGGCTACTAGCCCGCAGCTGGAGCACACCAGGAAGCCCTCGGGGCTAACCACTAGCCTACCTCCACACTCACTACACCTCTCCAAGCTCATCGGTAGCTGTGTATGAAGAAGACTAGATACCCGTTATAGGGTGGATGGGGGGAGGGGGGATAGAACGGAAAGTTTTTAAATAATCCCTCCCCCACCCCCTAGAGGGGGCACGGCTAGCCGCCCGCCAGAGAGCACACCGAGCTTAGGGCGTTGTACCGCCAAGCGATGAAGGTGTGTGTTAACGGGCGGCTACAGTGCCCCCGCGCTCTCTGTAATCGGATTCTTTACAGAGAGACTTAAAAGAAGGATTTAGGAGGGGTTCCATGGCTTAAAGCTGGGGGTATCGGAAGTGGGAGGATTACCGGTTAACGCGAAGTACGTGATACACGCCAGGATAGAGATAGATGGCATAGTAGACAAGCCAGACATAATAGGGGCTATATTCGGCCAGACAGAGGGCCTATTAGGCTCTGACCTCGATCTTAGGGAGCTCCAGAACAGCGGTAGGATAGGCAGGATTGAGGTCAGTGTGGGCAGGAGCGGGAGTAAGGTCAGAGGCCACATTAGGGTGCCCTCAAATCTCGGTAAGGTTGAGACGGCGCTCATCGCAGCTGCGCTAGAGATGGTCGATAGGGTCGGGCCATATCCAGCGAGGGTGGAGGTGACCCGCATAGAAGACGTGAGGGCGGAGAAGAGGCGGAGGATCGTAGAGAGGGCGAAGGAACTACTACGCAAGCTCGAGGAGGAGATGCCAGAAGCTAGGGAGCTAGTTGAGGAGGTGATGGAGGCACTTAAAGTCTCTGAACTCATCCATTATGGACCTGACAAGTTGCCAGCAGGTCCAGAAGTCGATACAGCCGACACAGTGATTATAGTGGAGGGGAGAGCTGACGTAATAAACCTCCTGAAACACGGGTATAGGAATGTGATCGCTCTAGAGGGGGCCACTATACCCCGCACGATAGTCGAACTCGCTAAGCGTAAGAAGACCGTGTTGTTTATCGATGGTGATAGAGGGGGAGAGCTAATAGCCCGCAATGTCCTCAACGTCGTCAAGATAGATTACGTGGCTAGGGCGCCTCCAGGCAGGGAGGTTGAAGAGTTGACAGGGAAGGAGATAGCTAAGGCGCTCAAGAACAAGGTTAGCGCGCGGGAATTCCTAGAGGCGCTAGAGCGGGAGAAGAGGGCTGTGCGTGAGGAGGAGAAGCCGCCCGAGAAGGTGAAGCCTCCAGTCATTAAGCTGCCGGAGCACGTTATCGAGGAGGCTAAGGAGCTCAGAGGAACCCTAGAAGCTATTCTCTACGATGAGGAGTGGAAGCCTCTGAAGAGAGTCGCTGTGAGGGACCTCGTCAAGACGCTGTCAGAGGCCGAGGCTGTAGCTTACGTGCTCTTCGACGGCGTAGTAACACAGCGGATAGTCGACGTAGCTCAGACGAGGGGGCTCAAGGCCCTGATAGGAGCTAGACTCGGCGACGTGGTGAGACTGCCAGAGGGCTTAGTGATAGCCACGATCGATGACTTAACATGAGGGGAGGGAGTCAGTGGAGGTGCATCTCCTCACTCCTCAGTGCAGGTCAGGCTCTTCATCCGTGACCATGTATCAGTAAGCCTTTTTATATCTTGCCACCTCCACCGCTAGATGATGAGGGAGAGCGAGTACGAGCTGTGAAGAATGGTGACACGGCTGATCACTTCTTGAATCCGCCAGAAGATGGTGGGCCCGCCGGGATTTGAACCCGGGACCTCCCGCGATCCCAGCCTCACGGGCCGTGAGGCGGGCGTCCTAGCCGCTAGACCACGGGCCCCTGAAATCTCAGGAGCCGGGAATTTTAAGGCTTTCTGGGGGGTCACTGCTGTAAGATTTATATACTGTATGTGGTCGTCCCCCCTGATATGTCTGAAGCAGAGCTCAAGACGCTTGACGGCAAGAAGGTGCTACTCTTCGGCAAGTGGGATCTAAGTGAGGTGAAGGTTAGGGATAGGAGCTTAGAGCCATACATATGTTTGAAGCCGGTGCTCGTGCCCCACACCGAGGGTAGGCATGAGAAGAGGAGATTCCTTAAGGCTAAGGTCCCGATTGTTGAGCGACTCATTAACCAGATGATGAGGCCTGGAAGGAATGCCGGTAAGAAGTTCCTGGCTACGAGCATAGTTAAGCGCGCATTAGAGTTAGTAGAGCTGAAGACTGGGCAGAACCCTGTACAGGTACTCGTGTGGGCTATTGAGAACGCATCGCCGAGGGAGGAGACTACGCGCGTAGTGTACGGCGGCATCCTTTACCACATCTCGGTAGACGTATCTCCACAGAGGAGGGTGGACTTAGCACTCAGGTTCATTAGTGAAGGAGCTAGGCTGGCAGCGTTTAACAACCCTAAGCCTATAGAGGAGTGCCTCGCGGACGAGATAATAGCGGCCGCCTACGGAGATCCCTCAAGTTACGCCCTAAGAAAGAAGGAGGAGATAGAGAGAATAGCCTACGCGGCGCGCTAGCCCTTCACCACCGATATCGGCACGAGGCGCACAACCCTCTTAGCCATCCCAACCCTGTCGGCTACCTCAGCTACGCGGTCCACGTCCTTGTAGGCGCCGGGTGCCTCCTCAGCCACTACTGCCATGCTCGCCGCGCGTACTATTATGCCGCGGCGCTCAAGCATGCTTTTGACCTCGCTCCCCCTGTATTCCCTCTTAGCCGCCTGCCTGCTCATGAACCTCCCAGCACCGTGAGGCGCTGAGCCAAAAGTTATCTCCATGGCCTTCTGAGTCCCTACGAGTATGTACGAGGCAGTGCCCATTGAGCCTGGGATGAGCACTGGCTGCCCTATCGCCTGGTACTTCTTCGGTATTAGGGGGTGGCCTGGCGGGAAGGCCCGCGTAGCACCCTTCCTGTGAACATATACCCTCCTCCTGCCCCCATCAACGATGTGCTCCTCGAGCTTGGCTATGTTGTGAGCCACATCGTATATTATATGCATGCCCAAGTCGTCAGCAGATCTCTTGAAGACCCTCGAGAATACTTCCCTGACCCAGTGAGTTATTAGCTGCCTGTTAGTCCAGGCGAAGTTAGCTGCGGCCTTCATAGCTGCAAAGTAGTCCTCGGCCTCCCTACTCCCGGCTGGCACGGAGACGAGCTCCCTGTCCGGCAGGGGCATGTTATACCTCCTAGCCGCCCTCTCCATTATCCTTAGGTAATCGCTGCACACCTGGTGCCCTAGGCCCCTAGAACCCGTGTGGATCATCACGGTAACCTGCCCGACTTCGGTGATCCCTAGCTCCTTAGCAAGCCGCGGGTCATAGATCTTGTCAACCACCTGAATTTCTAGGAAGTGGTTCCCGCTACCGAGGGAGCCTAGCTGCCCCCTGCCCCTGTCCTTAGCCCTGTCCGAAACCTTCGAGGGATCAGCACCCTCCATCGAGCCCCTCTCCTCTATGTAGTCTGGATCTTCACTCCACCCATACCCTCTCTCCACGGCCCACTCGACGCCCTCGGCTAGCACCCTGTCCAGCTCGCTCCTAGTGACGCTTATCCTACCCCTAGAGCCCAGGCCTGCTGGCACGTACCTGAACAGCATCTCAGCAAGCTCCCTCAAGTGAGGCCTTACGTCCTCCACCCTCAGGTTAGTCCTGAGTATCCTCACTCCACAGTTTATGTCGTAGCCCACCCCGCCGGGGCTCAGCACCCCCTCCTCGGCGTCGAAGGCTGCCACACCACCTATGGGGAATCCATAGCCTTGGTGGCCGTCTGGCAACACGATTGAGTACTTGTAAATGCCGGGGAGCATCGCGACGTTAGCCGCCTGCTCCAGCGTCCTGTCGGACTTCATCTTCTGTAGGAGATATTCGTCAGCGAATATCCTGGCGGGGACTCTCATGCCCCTCCTGTAGCTCTGGGGTATCTCCCATATTACATCACTAATCTTCTTCAGGGACACCATGTCCTAGCACCGGTCTCTAAATGGAGGGAGGCTAAATAAGAAATTTTATAGATTTGCCATATCTTAGATCATATGAGAATCACGTTTCATAAGGTAATATAAAAAGGGTGATATAAATTGAGAGCTGTGCTCAGGAGGAAGGTGACTCCCGAGGAGCTACTCGAGAGGATAGGCTTAGCCGAGACTCTCAAGGATGAGGAGATCCTGCCTGATCTCTTAGTAGCCTACATGGCCTACGAGGAGGAGGGTGAGTACTCGTACGTTGTTGAGGAGGAAGTACCCCTTAGCTTAGCTAGGAGGCTGCTGTCCCCAAAGATGAGCAAGCTTATAGATTTGCTCAAGAGCAGTGAGGGGCTGTGCGTGAGCGAGATCGCGAGGGCGCTCAACAGGTCTCCGCCCAATGTTTACGCAGACCTCAAGTTCCTAGCTCACCACAACCTGGTGACCTTAGAGAGGCGGGGGAGGCGCGCAGTGCCACACCTCCTGATGGAGGAGCTGAGGATCATCCCCTAACTCAGATGTCTACCACAAACCTGAGCCTTACCTTATTGTCCACACGCCTTATCTCCATCATGTGATAGGTCATCGCCTTTACTAATGTCCTGGACTCGTGCCTAGAGGGATCGTAAGGCTCTCCCCAGGCACTCGCTACCAGCGTGTAGCTACCGGAGGCCATAGGGGTTATACGCTCAACCCTGAATTTCGAGAATAACAGCTGCTCAGCATCGAAGTAGTAGAGTAGCTGCTCTATCCAGTCGTAAAGGAGCGCTTCCAGGTCATGACCTTCAGCCTTTATCCTCCTCTCCTCTCTCGCCTCCACACGTGATGTGTCCGTCATCACCTCAAATACTCCCAGCGCCGCGTACTCGAAGGCTTCCTCCAGGGTATCCCCCCAAGCCTCTATTAAGACATCCGCCGTATGAGGCAAGTGTCTAAATCCTCCTCCCATACTCACACCCTACCATGCCGGATGAGCTGGGGGCTCTTAAACGGTGCGGCCGCCGGGCCATCACAGCCGCAGGAAAGAGGGGATTGATGGTGCGGCCGCCGGGATTCGAACCCGGGTCCTCCGGCGCGGGGGGCCGGCGCCATACCGGGCTAGGCTACGGCCGCCAAGTTAGATTGGCAGCCCGATCTTTCATAAGCTTTTTCTCAGGCTACCACTAGAGTGCCTATCCTCTCGCCAGCTAAAGCCCTCCTCACATTAGAGGGGGGACGTCCGCACACGACCTGAGTCGCTATACAGCTCCTCTTTATGATCGCGAGCGTCAGGGGGTCGAATAGCCTGTACCCACCAGCCCTCACTCCACCTCTGAACATCTCCTCTAGCTTTGCCACGGTTACAGTGTCAAGCTTCCTGGCTCTAGGGTTTAGCTTAGGATCGCTATCGTATACCCCATCCACGTCAGTAGCTATCACAAGTCTCTCAGCGCCTAAAGCCTCAGCAACCAGCGCTGCCACAGTAGTCGTAGACTGGGCTGGCTGTAGCCCTCCCATGAACACGACCTTCCAGGAGGGCACTAGCGTCACCGCTTCACTGATCGAGGATGGGACTTCAGGTGGGGCGACGCCGTGATACGCTGCCCAGAGGAGCGAGGCGTTCACCCTGGCCACTCTAATCCCCACGACATCCAGCGAGGAGTCGTTAAGGCTTAGCTGCCTGCCCCACGCCACGTAACGGCGCGCTAGCTCCCCTCCTCCTACCACGACCACTAGGCCATCATAGGCCTTCGCAGCGAGCCTCAACTCGCTCATGAGGTTCTTCACGTACTCCACGTCTAGCTCAAGCCCCTTGAAGAGGACGTGCCCGCCAAGCTTCAGGACAGCGTAGCGCCCCATGCTCCCTAGATAGCTCCAGCCGGGAATGCTTAAAAATTACGCGTAGACGTGTAAGTGGTGGAGGGGCGTGAGGGGGTACTTAGCGTGCTCTCCAGCAGCGCTGTTAATATTGGATGAGAAGGGGGATATAATCGCGGCCAAGAAGTGGCCTGAGGATCCCGAGAGGGCTGCTGAGGAGTTAATGGGCCTGGAGGAGGGCAGGATCCCCCAGACCCTCCTCAGCCTCATAGGTGAGGTAACTGAGCTAGACTCGCTAGTGGTTGAGGATGCCGACCTAGGCAAGTCGCTGGCACAAGTCTTTAAAGGAGAGGTCATAGTGAAGCCGAATAACGACGTAGTTAAGGCGTTCAGAGAGAGGTTACTCGAGTATCTCGAGAAGCTAGGTGTCAGTGAGGAGGAGTATAGGCGCCTTCTCTACGAGCTATCACTGCACTTGACTAGGAGAAAAGTGCGTAAGGCGGCTGAGAAGCGCGATCTATTCGTCGCACAGGCCATCTCAGCCCTCGACGATGTGAATAAGACGTTAAACCTCTTCGCTTCGAGGATTAGGGAGTGGTACAGCCTCCACTTCCCCGAGATGGATGACCTAGTGGATGAACATGAGGATTACATACAGATAGTCTCGAAGATAGGGCATAGGAGCAAGATGAGCGTTGATGCCCTCGTTAGCCTTGGAATAAATGAGAAGCTTGCTAGGCGGATAGTAGAGGCAGCTAAGACGAGCATGGGCGCTGACATGGCGGAGTTCGACCTTAATGCTATTAAGCTACTCTCGGATATAGCCCTCCAGCTCTACGAGGTGAGGAGGGGGCTTGAGAAGTACATTGATGAGGCAATGATGGAGGTTGCTCCTAATGTCAGGGGGCTTGTCGGTCCTCTGCTGGGCGCGCGGCTCATAGCGCTGGCGGGTGGGCTCTCAAAGCTAGCTACGTTGCCCGCAAGCACTATTCAGGTGCTCGGAGCTGAGAAGGCATTGTTCAGAGCGCTGAGGACTGGCAGCAAGCCCCCGAAGCACGGCGTGATATTCCAGTATCCAGCAATACACAGATCCCCAAGGTGGCAGAGGGGTAAGATCGCCAGGGCGCTAGCTGCCAAGCTAGCTATAGCTGCCAGGATCGACGCCTTCACAGGGGAGTACAAGGCTGATGAGCTCAAGGCACAGCTAGAGCAGAGGATAAAGGAGATAAAGACACTATACGCCAAGCCCCCCAAGAGGCCAAGCCCACCACCCGGGAGGAGGAGGGGCAGGAGGAGAAGGAGGAGGTGAGGGGGAAAGGAAGAAAAGGCGAGACATGATATCTAGCCGGTGATGCATATGGTGGCTGCGGTAAAGTACGAGCCACATGAAAAATTCGAGGGAGTATACTGGGTAGAATTCGAGGATGGATCCAAGCGGCTGGCCACCGCTAACCTAGCTCCAGGCATCAGGGTCTACGGTGAACAGCTAGTGAAGTTCGGAGACCTCGAGCTCAGAGTATGGAACCCCTATCGAAGCAAGCTGGCGGGGGCCATACTAAAGGAGTTGAAAGAAATGCCGATAAGGAGGGGCTCCAAGGTGTTATACCTAGGGGCTGCAGCTGGGACGACTCCCAGCCACGTGTCTGACATTATAGGGGACCAGGGCATCCTTTACGGAGTTGAGTTCGCCCCGAGAGTCATGAGGGAATTCGTTGAGAAGGTAGCAGTACACAGGAAGAACGTTGTCCCGATACTGGCGGATGCGCGCTTCCCTCACAAGTACGCATACGTGGTCGCCGAGAAAGTAGATGTAATATACGCTGACATCGCACAGCCATTCCAGTCTAAGATAGTTGCAGATAATGCGGAGTTCTACCTTAAGCCCGGAGGCTATATCATGCAAGCCATTAAGGCAATGAGTATAGATGTGACGAAGGAGCCCTCCGAGACCTACAAACGCGAGATCGATCACCTGGAGGAGCGAGGGTTCGAGATAATCGATGTAGTACACCTGGAGCCCTACGACGTAGCTCACGCCTTCGTAGTCGCCAGGCTCAAGTAAAGCACGTATTCGCTTAAGTGAGCGCTAAGACTTTTAAACCTAGCTTTACCTGTAAGAGTGGCAGTCATGGCTAGTAGCCTGAGCTCAGAGCTCAGGGTTAAGGGATACGCTGTAGTCAGCAGCGGCAGCGAGGATTACTCCTTCGACTTCATAGCAGCTAAGCAGGACGAGATAGTTGCGATAAAGCTCGTGGAGCGCTTCGACAGCAAGGTTAGGAGGGCTGCCGAGGACCTGAAGAGACTGGGCAAGTCGCTCGACCTAGCTCCCCTGCTGGTGTGCCACGAGGGGGCTGTGGAGGACTCGCTCTCTACGTACAGGGGCATACCCTCATTAAGCTACGAGACATTGAGGAGGCTCATCAAGGGAGAGGAGGTGCCATTCATCTACTTCAGCAGAGGTGGGGTGTACGTCAAGATTAGGGGGGAGGTGGTTAAGGCTAAGCGCAGGGAGAGAGGCATGTCCCTGGGCGAGCTCGCCTACAGCCTGGGGGTCACGAGGAGGATGGCGTACGAGTATGAGACGGGGAGGGCTGACGCGACTCTCGAAGTTGCGTCAAGGCTCGTGAGGATGTTTGGGGATGAGGTGGTGGAGAAGCTGAGTTTCAAGAGCATACATGAGTACTTCAGCTCCCGACAGGCACCTGAGGAGACGCCGAGCGACCGCGTGAGAGATCCGCTCCTAAAGCGCTTCCTGGAGGTGCTAGACGAGCTGGGATACACGCGCTACCTGCTCGAGAGAGCGCCCTTCCAGATAGCTGCTGGGAAGCGCGAAGAGCGGCGCAGGCTACTAATCAGGAAAGCTGAGAAGAGCAGTGGGGTAGAGGACAGGGTTACAGTTGACGTAGCTAGGGTCTGTAGATCGCAGGCAATACTAGTGACTGAGGGGGAGGTACGTGTCGGGAGTAGGTATGTGATTAAGGTGCCGGGCTATGCCCTTGAGGAGGCTGAGCTAAAGGAGCTGGTACTTGAGGCATTAAGCACATGCATCTTAAGCTGATCAAAATCAGAGAGGGTAAGGTACGGCTAAAGGTCCCTGACATCCAGTATTACTCAGGGGATAAGCTGGAGCCCGCCTGGGCGCCCATATTTTATAACCCCCGCATGAGCGTATCGCGTGACATAAGTGTGGCCCTAATAGAGGCTTACTCCCTTGCAAGTGGTAGGAGCAGGATCAGGATCTGTGAACCGCTTAGCGCTACTGGCGTGAGGGGACTGAGATATGCGGCCGAGGTGGATGCGGTCGAGGAGGTAGTACTTAATGACAGAGATGAGAGGGCATATGAGCTAGAACGTGAGAACGCCTCTCTTAATGCTCTTGAACATAGGGTCTCCGTCTACAATAGGGACGCTCGAGCCTTACTTATGGAGATGGCTGAGAGAGGAGACAAGTTCGACGTTGTCGACATCGATCCCTTCGGCACGCCAGCACCCTTTGTGGAGGCAGCGTTAACAGCCTTAAAGCATGGCGGGATGCTGTGCATGACTGCCACAGATCTAGCCCCTCTCTTCGGGGTGTACCCAGGCGCTTGCCTGCGTAAGTACTCGGCAGTGCCTCTCCGCGCCGAGTTCTCCAAAGAGGTGGGGGCCAGGATACTAGCTGCATTCACTGTTAGGGAGGCCGCCAAGCTTGGGCTAGCGGCTAGACCCGTCTATACTGTACTTACCCAGCATGCCCTGAGGCAGGCATTCCTGGTCAGGCGAAACAAGAGCGAGGCCCGCAAGCTGGCGAGCCAGCTGGGCTTCGCCAGGTACTGTAATCGGTGCCTCTATAGGGACATGGTGCGCGGATTAACGTGTGTTGAGGCTAAGTGCCCGTACTGCGGTAAGCCTCTGAAGGCGGCTGGCCCTCTCTGGACAGGCCCCCTGTGGGACGCCGATTTTAGCAGCTTAGTCGAAGAGTGTTATGAAAGACGGAATTACATGAGCAGGGAGGGGCTCAAGCTGGTGAAGGCTGTGAGAGCCGAGGCTGGCAAGCCGGCCCTCTACACAACCGTAACCGCCCTAGTCAGGCTCTCCAGAGCGGCTAGTGAGCCATCGCCAGCTAGGGTTGTAAGAGTGGTAGAGGAGGCAGGAGGGGAGGCTTCGCTGACACACTTCGACTCTAAGGGCGTCAGGAGTAGCCTGCAGCCACTGGAACTCGTTAAGCTATTGGGCCTCCCACTCAATGCTGATTGGCGTGCGAGACCTGGCGGAATCTAGGGCCGCTAAGACGCACTTCAGTGCTCTCAGGCCTACCTCCCAGCTGTTCAGGGGCTTCTCCCCCCTGGCCACACACCTCAGGAAGTGAGCATCCTCGAGAAGTAGGGGTTCACGCTTAATGCCGAGCATGCTCCAAGTCTCCCTAACCCTGGAGGTGTATGCTGATATCAACTCGCTATACTCTCCTCTCGACCTATGCTCCACAAGCCCCCTCTCGACCCTTATAGTCTGTAGGATGTAATCTGCCTCTATTAGCTTGCTCCTCAATTGAATGCTTATGGTCCTTCTCTTGAAGCGAGGGGAAGCGCGCCAGCTTGCCCTGAGCTCTGCCGTGACGCCTAACTCTTCAAACGTGTACATTGCTATGACTTCCGTCTCGTACTCATACCCAGGCTCCCAGAAAGCCTTTGCAAATACGCTTGAGGGGAGCGAATTAAGTAGGTAGCATATCACGTCCACATCATGAACTAGTAGATCATGCGCGACACCCAGGTTGAGGGTATAACCCTTAGCGGGGCCGGGCCCTACTCTCTGAGCTATCACATGAATTACCTCCTCCTCCTCACTTGCGAGCTTATCCTTCAGCGCCGGCACCACAGGGTTAAACCTCTCTATGTGACCCACCGCCAGCAGTCTACCCTCCCTCTCAGCAGTCCTTGCCATCTCCTCCGCCTCCTCCAGCTTAGCAGCGATAGGCTTCTCAACCAGCACGTCCATGTGGGGCAATAACTTCATGGCTACTTCGTAGTGATAGACCGTGGGGACAGCTACTATGGCCGCGTCTACTCCAGAGTTAATAAGCTCGCTCAAGTCACTCAGGTACCTGGATGCCCCATACCTCTTCGCGACGTGCCTGGCCCTCGCCAGGTCCTTATCAACTACGATCACCTCATCAACTTCAAGCTCCTTGTCGGCCGCTCTGCTAAGCTCGCACAACACCCTAACGTGGTTCACGCCCCAGCGGCCAACGCCAACTACGGCTACCTTCACAAGCGCGTGGTCGGCTCGACCCTTAAATAACCACTCGTCAGCGGATGGGAAGGCTTTACACCCACATCTCTACTAGTGTCCTGTGAGGCGGCTTGCGATATTGATAGCTGGCATGCCAGGCTCAGGCAAGAGCGTTCTCGCAGAGGCTGCAAAGAAGCTCGGTATCCCTGTAGTGTCGATGGGTGACGCCGTCAGAGGTGAAGCTAAGAAGAGGGGGCTGAAGCTAACGCCGGAGACTCTAGCTCAACTCTCCCTCCAGTTAAGAAGGGTTAGAGGGCCAGCAGCTGTGGCTGAGCTCACATTAAGGCAGCTCCCTCCAAACGATGTAGTAATGATTGAGGGCGTGAGGAGCCTCGATGAGGTTGAGAAATTCAGAGAACACTTCCAAAAAGTCGTCATAATAGCAGTCCACAGCTCTCCCTCCACTAGATTCAGGAGGCTGCTCGCCAGGAGGAGAGCTGATGATCCTAGCAGCTGGGAAGAGTTCGTTGAACGTGATCGCCGTGAGTTGGGATTCGGGTTAGGCGAGGTGATCGCGCTCTCAGACTATGTGCTGGTGAACGAGGGTATGAACAAGTGTGAGTTCCTACATAAGTGTCTCGAGCTACTGAGAGATCTCCTGACTCGCGAGCTCGCGCCTGAGCAGGTAGAGAGCGATCGCGACTAGCCCCAGAGACCCTATATCGCCCTCCACTCCATCTATGAAGACCGGCATTCCTACTTCTAGCTCCCTTCTGCTCAACCCGGGATCCGCACCTCCGAATACCACTAGAAGCCTACCCTTAGCGCTCATAGCCTCCCCTAGGAGAGGCTCCCTGCCGAACTTCCTAGGCACTACCAGGAGGACCCGAGCAGGCTTGAGCACCTCCAGCGCGTCAGGCAAGTCTGGCAGGCACGCAAAACTCCTCCCCAGCTTTATAGCTAGCTTCTGGGCTTCTGGCACTCCAGCTTGCGCCGCACTGCCGCTAGCCTTAGTCACCACGAACATCCTGTAGCCTAGGCCGTATGCTATGCGCGCAGCCTCTAAGACCTTCTGGGGAGAGAATACATTATGGAGCACCGGTATCACGTCTACACTCATCTCTCCACACCCTTCTCCAAAAACCTCCTCACCTCCTTAGCTATAGCTCTTGCTAGCGGCACTGGCACAGCCTCCCCAACTTCATCGTACTGGAGGTCGCGACCTCCGTAGAAGACGTGGTGGTCCGGGAAGCCCATTAGCCTGGCTTGCTCGCGCACAGTCAGCATCCTGTCCTCAAATGGATGGATGAAGCGTGAGGATCCCATAACTGTGGGCGCTAGGCGGTAGGGATGGAGCCTCACATAATTGTAGTACACCTTCCCCTCAGCGCCCATGTACCTAATCAGCGCCTCCCCCCACCTCAGCCTCCTTATCCTCCTCTCCTTCCTCGGGGAAAGGGGGACATATTCGTGATTAGGGATGTCGTGGATTGAAGTTGGGGGAGGCAGGTCGCCGATGGCCTCTATGACCACTACTCTACGCCGCGAGCGCTTTGGCCTCAGCTTGATGTTCGAGATAAAGAGCCTAAGCCTGTGGGAGGGAGTGCCGTAATCCTCTGCTAGGAGCAGGTTGAAGTATATGTTGTCATACCCGACTCGGGCGAACTCCTTACGTAAGGCCTCTTTCAACGGCCCCTCTGCCAGAGCTGGCACATTCTCCATGACGAAGATCTTAGGCCTCAAGTCGCCCACTATCCTAATGAAGTCGAGCACTAGCCTGCCCACAGGATCCGTGTATAGCCTCTCGAGGAGGTCCTCCCTCCTCTTAGGATTGGCGCTCGTAAAAGGCTCGCAGGGCGGCCCCCCTATCACCACGTCCACCTCCCCGACCAGGGACTCTATATCCTCACCGTGGAGAAGCTTCACATCCTCCACCAGGACCTTTGCGTGGGGGAAATTCAGCCTGAAGGCTTCAGCCACTGGCCTCATATTATCAACTCCCAGGACTATCTCAAAGCCTTCCTCCGCGAAACCCCTGGAGAAGCCTCCGGCGCCGCAGAAAAGGTCCACCACCCTATACCTCTGCCTCATCCGCCCCACCTCACGAGCATTGACCTTTAAGCTTCACTGAGAGTGAGGAACTCGTCTAGGCCCCTCCTGCTGGAGAGCTTGGGGACCGGCTTGCCGCCAGTCACAGCCTCCTTAAGCTTCCTAGCAAGCACAGGCCCTATGCCCGGAACCCTTGCTAGCTCATGCTCATCTGCCTTAACAATGTCGAGCAGGCTCCTAAAGCCGTGAGCGTAGAGGGCGCGAGCCCTGACACGCCCTATACCCTCTATGCTAGTGAGCTCTAGCAACTCAGCCTTAACTCCATGCTTAACGCGTTCCCTCAAAACCCTTAACTCCTTAAAGCGCTCATCCATGCCCAGTAGCCTAGCTAGTTCGGAAGCGGCATAAACAAGCCATTCACAGGTCTGTACTATTGAATATAGGTCGCCAGGCCCCACATCGTACTTCCTGTAAATATAATCATCAGGCCTCTCTTCAATCCAGTCTAATAGGAGCATAGCCACCTTAAGGCTAGCCGGGTAAAACTCGTACTCCTCTGGATCCTCGGGGAGTGGGGCCGCGAATTCGTCTACGCGCTCGTCCACTACTCTCTCTAGCCACTCCCTGTCACCCCTCCTGAGGTAAAGCCTCACCATGTCAGGCGTTAAAGCCACTAGGTGCAGGTACGTGAGCTCCGTGAAGCGCCTCCTCTCCTTGAGGCACTTCACCATGAGGCTGGCTGAGCGCGGGTCTAGGTATAGCTCTGAGACCCTCCTGCCTAGAGCTGTAGCGCTAAGCCTCTCGCCCCTCACGTTCAGGAAGCCCTCCTCCTCAAGCTCCTTCACTACTCCCTCGAGTAGCTCCTCCAGGTAATATCTACTAAACTGCCTGGCGTAGAGCGTGTATCTGAGCGTCTCCCGTAGCTCGCCGAGCGATGCCGCTAATCCACTAGCTACCTCAGCTAGAACCTGGCTCCTCAGCACCCGCTCTGAGGCCAGCCTGGATATTATGCGCTCAGGTGAGGCCTTTACATACTCCTCCAGCAGGTAGTCTACCTCATCCCATGTCCTGGCTATTAACACGGCCTCCCCTACCTTATCGTACTTAGGCCGCCCAGCCCTACCAGCCATCTGCTTATACTCCATGACTGTTATCTCCTCGTGGACGCCCAGTTCAGCGTTAAACCTGCGCCTATCAGCTATAATCACCCTTCTCGCTGGGAGGTTCACGCCCGCCGCTAGTGTAGGCGTGGCGACCACCACCTTCACGAGGTTACTCCTAAATGCCCCCTCGACGAACTTCCTGGTGAAGTGGCTCAGCCCAGCGTGGTGGAACGCGACTCCTTTTAAAATCGTGGCAGCTAGCTTCTCAGTCACCGTATTCCTCTCCCTAGCCAGGAGCTCACGGGCCAGCTTCTTGAGCCTCCTCTTCTCGGCCCTCCCCAGCTCCTTGTCCACCACACGGCTTAGCTTGATGGCCCTCGAGACAGCACTCCTCCTCCTGTACGTGAAGATGAGGGCCTGCCCTCCCTCACTTAGAGAGTCGCGCACCAGGTCCATCAGCGCGTCACCATACCTCACCTCGATGCTCTTTGTGCTCCCATCCCCGAACTCTATGACTCCATCATAGTAGACCCCCTCTCTGAGAGTAACCGGCCTCCAGTCGGATGCCACGGGCCTAGCCTCCAGCCAAGATGCTAGCTCGTCCAGGTTAGCTATCGTGGCGCTGAGCCCGACGAACTGTACGTGAGGGATGAGGCGCATGAGCCTTGACAATAGCAGCTCAAGGGTGGGGCCCCTCTTAAGCTCTCTTATGAGGTGTATCTCATCCGCCACAACGAGAGATACCGCTCTAAGCCAGGGCGCGCCATGCCTAACTAGGCTATCGGCCTTCTCATTCGTGGCTATTATCACGTCATACTTCTCGAGCCAGGGGTCACTCGAGTCGTAGTCACCTATGCTTAGAGCCACCCTATAGCCAAGCTCTCCGAATAGGTCTCTAAACTCATCGTACTTCTCTGACGCCAAGGACCTGAGGGGCGTTAGGTAGAGGACCTTGCCCTTCCCATCTCCCAAGTGCTTCAGAGCCGCCAGCACTGCTATGAGCGTCTTGCCAGAGGCCGTCGGCGCAGTCACTACCACATTATCCCCCCTGAGTAGGCCAGCTCTCACAGCAAGTTCCTGGGGTGGGAACAACTCAACTATGCCACGCCTCTTTAGCGCCTCCTTAGCCTCACCCGGTATCTCCAGGTCCTCGACCCTCATCGCTACCTGCTCTTCAATAGCATTATGTAGCCAGGCCTCGGCTCTATGATCTCGCCGCTCTCGTACAGCTTATCCAGGACCTTCCGGACAAACGGCTCGTCAAGCCCCTTCTCAACCGCGTGCTCAATGAACTCCTCCCTCTTTATGGGCTCGCCCCCGCTCTCCTTCATCATCCTCTCGAGCATATCAAGTATCATCACTATCTTATCTCTCTGAGACTTGGGCTGCCCGGTCATCACTATGTCGATGTCTATCCTCTTGCTCTCGACGTCGTAGCCCACGCTCCTGAGGAATGCCATCATGAGCTCTATAGCCGCCTCTGCATCCTTCTCCGTGACCACCTCACTGAGCGCCATCTTCGCGTGCGCCTCAGCCAGCCTAACCAGCGCCTCAAGCTGCCTCGGCGTTATAGCTATGGGCGAGTCGACTCCCTGGCTCTTAGTCCTCATCTCCACGTAGAAGTCCACTAACTTCTTCTTAGCCTCCTCAGAGAGCCGAGGCTTCACGTGCTTCCTGGCATACGCGATGTACTTCTTGAGGAGATCTCGGGGGATGACGTGCTCCAGGGCCTCGGGGTAATACTGCCTGTGAAAGTCCAGCACATACTCGGCCAGCGCCCTGTCCCTCTCGGCGTTGGGGGTATCCGTTATGACGAATATCAGGTCGAATCGCGACAATATCGTGGGAGGGAGGTCTATGTTCTCTGTCACCGGCCTATTGTGGAGGTAGCGGCCGAAGGCTGGGTTAGCAGCCGCAAGAATTGAGGTCCTCGCATTGAGCGTCGCGACGATTCCAGCCTTAGCTATGCTCACAGTGTTGTGGAGTACTAGGCACTCGCTTATGAAGGTCCTAGTAGGCTCCACAGTCACGTCATACACCCAGGCTACACCCTCGTTCGACACAGTCTCAACCTTCACCACTTTAACCCACCCCACCACCCCCTCCTGAGGAGAAGAGCTGACAGGGGCTTCCAGCTTGCGTAGCACCTCGGTGGGCTCCCCCTCTATCACCACTTCATAGCTGCTCCCCTCCCTTATAGTCGAGGAGAGCCCCACTGTGAGCAGCGCTTCCTGAACCTCCTCTGCCCTCTCCCTCCTATCTACATGCACTACGACGCGGCCGTTCTCAACACGCGCTCCCTCAGCCGCCTCCCTCAGCTCATCTCGAAAGACTTCCTGAGAGAGCGGGAGCACCTTAGGCGCTGGGCACACATCTCCCACCCTAACTTCGTCAGCCCTAACTACAACTACGCGCCCTCCCCTCCTCACGTAGACTGGGTGCTCTGGGGTGACTGTTATTGAGCGCCCATTGGAGAAGGTGAGTCTCACGAAGAAGGAGGGGGCTACGTGCTTGCTCACCCTATCTATAGGCACGGTGAAGACGCGTTTGAAGTCCGTCGTAAAGACCTCTATGCCGAGGTCCCTCACTGGGAGTATGAGACAATCCTTACCCACAATGACCCTCTCCGGGTACTTCCTGAACAACTCCTCGACGAACTCACCTATCCGCACCCTCCTGCCGCTAGCCAGTAGTAGCCTGGTATCTGGGTGATACGATTGCTGCTCCATCGCCTCATGAATGCTCACTCTATCCTTGGGATCCATCTTGTCGAACTCGTCAATGCAGTTGTGAGCGACTATTCCGCCAGCTACAAAGTTATGGAGCCCCGGCACGTATAGGTCATAGACGTAACCCCTGTAGCTGAGCTCCTCGATCGCCATTATCCTAGTCCCTATAACCCTCTCGCCAGGGCTACTCCCCAGCCGCGCTGCTGCCACTCGATCGCCCACTCTCAAGCTTATAGCCTCAACCCATCTACCCCTCTCGGCATCTAGAAGCAAGTGATCAGGCGTCACCACTAGCCTGCTCCCATCTTCGAGCTCCACCCTCAGCATCTTGCCCTCCCACCACTTTCTCCTGATGAGTGTGGCGAGAGCCTCCTTCAGCACACCTCCCATCGTCCCCAGGACCCTATTGTTACATACGCTAATCTCTACAGGTACGCCTCTCGACAGTGCCTTGAAGGCCCTCCGCGGGTCAAAGAGCTCACTTATCTCGACGGGGCCCTCGTCAAGCGTCCACACCTCAGACTCCGGGTGGAGGCAGGCTACACCCCCATCCGCCAGGACCAGTGCACCAGCCTCCAGGAAGAAGTCGCCCGTAGACTTCTCCCTCACGACCGCTGCTGTGAGACCTGCAGCTGTGGAGCCCTTACCGCTCGTATACACCCCCCTGGGGGCTATTGAGGCCACGTACCTGAGGAGCTGAGACTTAGCTGTACCGGGGTCGCCTATGAGCAGCACATGTATGTCGCCCCTCACACGCACTCCATCTGGATGAACCTTGGGCACTCCGCCGAATAGCAGCGCCGTTATCGCCTTCTTAACCTCCTTATAGCCGTAGATCGAGGGAGCTATCGAGTTCACGAGCAGCTCTCTGATGTCGGGGCGCCTCGCCAACTCCCGGATCTTCTTCTCATCTTCTGGGGTTATCTCCACGTCGAGGGCCTCCTTAGATGACACCTCGATGCTATTAGCCTCCAGATAGGTCTGGAAGATGGGGGGCTGGTCCTTCCTAGCCCTCTCCATGACCACCGACAACACGCCTGTCACAACTGCTCGATCACCAGGCCTGACCACGTCCACGAGGTCGTGAGTGGCTATTACCTCGATGGATCGAGGCAGCTGACCTGGCGGCAGTTCCTCAGGCCTCTCCTGAAGTACGAACTTCTGCCAGTCTATGAACTTAGACCTCTCCAGGACAAGGTCAAACTCATGCTTCTTCCGCCCCTCACTCGCGCAGCGGGGGCATTGAAGCGGCTTCTCCAGCCCCCTACCCCGCTGGGGGATTCTCACCTCCTCTCCACACTCTCTACACCTGAAGACTGCCTCCACTAGCTGCTGCTTGACGGGCGAGATCTTGGTCACTATCCCCTCAACCGCTATGAGCCTATTCAGGTGAACCGCCCTTATCCCCCTGATGGGTATTCTGAGGCTCTCGGGCACATTGCGAATTCGCGCGAAGAACTCCTCCACGCTGGACGCATAGTCTGCATTCTCCACCTTCATCACCTCCTTTATGGCATCGGACGCAGCCCTCAGCACGAGCTTCGGCTCCTCCACTAGCCTACCCGCCAGCTCAGGATCGAATGTAAGCAGGTCCTCGAAGTCTATCATTAGGGAGGTACTACCTTCTAGCGCCATCCTAGCGATACGCTTCCTGTACTTATACTCCCCAAACTGATCCTTAAACGACCTGTAGAACTCCGCGAATCTCTCGGAGATATTTACTCCCTCAACCAGCGTCCTCTCCAATGACATCACCCCTTTCCACAAATTCTATCATCGACTCGTACCATCCCCTCACGATCTCGCACAGCCTCACGTACAGCACACGCTCCTCCCACGTCATCCTCTCCATGAACTCCCTATCGGGCTCAGGGTTCGCCATGACAGACCTAACGATCTTCTGGAGTCGCAGCTTGATGATGTCTATGAGGGCCGCCTTAGCTAGGCTCACTCTACGGCTCCCCGGCTCCCTCCTCTCGAGGGATGCGAGCATGAGCCTAGCCTTCAGATAAAAGTACTCATCCATCTTCTGTAGTGTCTGCATATCCCTGCTCTCTATCCACCGCACCTTGTTGAGCTCCTGTAAGCTGTAGAGGCGCTCCTCGTCGACGGCTAGCACCCCTTTCCTTATCAAGGGGAGCGCCTCCCTGAGGGATAGCTCGAGCTTAGCGCCTTTCTTCAGCGTTAGCTCTCCTACCCTGCCTGGCAGCACCGTCTTTACATCCTCAAGCACAGTGACAGGTAGCGTGGCGTCAGCGACGATGACGGTTCTCGCCAGCTCCATCGCTACCATACCATTTTCCTATGATGCTCCCGGGTGGAGAGAAAAACGGTTTCCGGATAGAATATGACGAAAGTATTCTCAGCGTGATACGCCGTCCTCTTTACTTAGCGGTGATCTTCCTAGCTTCCCTCTCCGTCTCTCTGAGCATTACTATATCGCCTAGCCTAACTGGACCCTTTACGTTACGCGTCAGCACTCTACCCCTATCGGGCCCTTCAAGTACCCTGACTCTCACTTGAGTCACTTCCCCTGTCACGCCAGTCCTCCCTACTATCTGTATGACTTCAGCTGGTGTTGCATCACTCCACTTATCCGCTGGCTGGTCCCACCTCTGCCTAGAGCTCATCGCTAGAAGCCTCTCCACGCCACCTTATAAGCGCGTCTACTTCCCAACCCCAGCCTTAGCCTTGATCTCGTTAACCTCCTTGACTATCTCCTCTACGAGCTGCGCTGCCTCGCCTGGCTCGATGATGCAGGCGGATGCAGCTGATACCTCGAGACCACACGCCTTGCCTAGCCTAGCCTTTGATGGCACGTAGACGTACGGTATTCCTTTCTCCTCACAAAGTAGCGGCAGATGTGCCACTATCTCTGGCGGATCGACGTCCTCAGCTATAAGCACAAGCTTAGCTAGGCCCCTCTCCACAGCCTTCGTTGTCTCGTTGGTCCCCTTCTTGATCTTCCCAGTCTCCTTGGCCCTGCTTATCGCCTCATACGCCTTCTCGGCCAGCTCCTCAGGGACTATGAACCGGACATAAAACGGCTTCTCACCCGACATGTCGCTCACCCCTCATCGCTCATCCTCTCGGAGAGCCCTGCATCCCTATATAAAGATTTATCAGCGGAGGCAAGCTTTAAAGTGAGGCAAGTAGCCAGACGTGAGAGGTGGCGGCTGTATGGTTAGGGTCTACAGGTGCAGCTTCTGTGGATCGGTAATTCAGCCTGGCACAGGGATGTGGTACGTGAGGAATGATGGTACAGTGCTCAGGTTCTGCTCCAGTAAGTGCTTCAAGAATGCGCTGAAGCTGGGCCGTGACCCAACTAAGCTCAAGTGGACAGCATTTTATGGCAGGAAGGAAAAGGTGATTAGCAGAGGCCGGAGGAGATGAGCTACTTCATAAGGTCGCCGATACTCGTGGTACTGGGCCACGTAGATGTCGGCAAGACAACACTACTTGACAAGATAAGGGGTACTGCAGTCGCGCGTAAGGAGCCGGGCACGATGACACAGCACATTGGAGCCTCCTTCCTACCCTGGAGGGCTCTCGAAGAGATGTGTAGGCCACTGATCAAGGCCCTGCGGGCAGATATAAAAATACCAGGGTTCCTAGTGATAGATACGCCTGGCCACGAGGCCTTCTCAAACCTCAGGAGCCGGGGTGGGAGCATCGCCGATTTAGCCATACTCGTCGTAGATGTTAATAGAGGCTTTGAGCGCCAGACTTATGAGGCCATAGAGATATTGAAGGCGAGGCGTACCCCCTTCGTCGTAGCTGCTAATAAGATTGACAGAATACCGGGCTGGAGGTCGAAGCCAGGCGCTCCCTTCATACACAACCTAGCCGAGCAGGACCCTGAGGTACAGGCTAGGCTAGAGGAGCTGCTAGCATCGATAATAGTTGAGCTGAACAAGGAGGGCTTCATGGCTGACAGGTACGATAGGATCCGGGACTTCGCCAGAACGGTTGCCATAGTCCCGATAAGCGCGCTCACGGGCGAGGGGATTCCCGACCTCATGCTGGTGTTGGCTGGCCTAGCTCAGAGGTACCTGATTAAGCGGCTTAAGGCTAAGGTGGGGCCAGCGCGCGGCGTTGTGCTCGAGGTGAGGGAGATGGTGGGGCTTGGCACCACTGTGGCGGCTATAATTTATGACGGCGTCCTGAGGAAGGGGGACACGATAGTCGTTGGAGGACTCGAGAAGCCAATCGTAACCAGAGTCAAGGCACTCCTCATGCCTAAGCCCCTCGATGAGATGAGGTCCCCCGAGGACAGGTTTATGCATGTAGATGAGGTTAAGGCTGCTGCAGGAGTCCTGGTAGTAGCTCAGGACCTTGAGGGAGCGGTGGCGGGTGCCCCGCTTGTAGCCTCGGCTGGCGAGGAAGAGTTGGGGAAGCTGACTAGAGAAGTGCAGGAAGAGGTCGAATCAGTTAGGATAGCGCGTGACGTGTGCGGTGTCGTGGTTAAGGCCGACACCCTGGGCACCCTCGAGGCATTGGTGAGCTATCTCCGCAGGCATGGAGTGCCCGTGAGGTACGCCGACATAGGACCCGTGGTTAAGCGGGATGTCGTGGAGGCCATGTTGGTCAAGAATGTGGATCGGCTACGGGCTGCTATCCTAGCCTTCAATGTGAGGGTGACGGAGGAGGCGGAAGTTGAGGCGAAAATGAATGGAGTAAGGATCTTCAGGAGTAGCATAATCTACAAGCTAGTTGAGGACTACGTGGATTGGTATAGGCGCGAGAGGGAGGCAGAGAGAGCTAGAAAGCTCAGCAAACTCGTGCTCCCCGGCAAGATAAAGGTGCTGCCGGGCTACGTGTTCAGGAGGAGTGCTCCAGCCATAGTCGGCGTGGAGGTGCTAGCTGGAAGGATAAGGAAGGGGTACCCCCTCATCACCAGGAAGGGGAAGAGGATAGGAGAGATAATGCAGATACAGGAGCACAAGAAGCCGCTTGAGGAGGCTGTGAAGGGCCAGGCAGTCGCCATATCCATCAGAGGCAGGGTAATCATAGGCAGGCAGGTTAAGGAGGGGGATGTGCTATATGTCGACGTCCCCCTCGAGCACATCACCATCCTGCTAGAGGAGTTCGCAGACCAGCTCTCTGAGGAGGAGGTGGAGATTCTCAAGAGAATTAGGCTACTCAGAATGGGGCTAGCGGAGGAGCTCCCGCCCTGATGAGGAAAAAGCTTCTTAAACAAAGCTTGCCAGGATAGCTACGATGCCTGAGTTCAAGGTAGTCATAGCCGATCCCAAGACGGGGAAGGCTGAGCAGGTAGAGGTGAAGGGAGAAGCGGCTAGGAGGCTCTTGGGCCTGAAAATAGGCGACATCTTCGATGGCAGCATAGTGGGCAAGCCGGGCATTAAGCTGAAAATAACTGGCGGCTCTGGGAGAGCGGGCGAGCCCATGCTCCCCTTCCTCCCGGGAGGCGTGAAGAGGTACTTGCTGCTGTCAAGCCCTCCCGGCTTCCACCCCCGCGAGAAGGGGGAGCGGCGCAGGAAGTTCGTGAGGGGGAATGTGATAACTGAGGAAATAGTCCAGGTAAATACTGTAATAGTTGAGGGGGGTGAGGATGGAGGCGCAAGGGAGGCTTCAGCCGCTAGTTAACATAGGCACGGCTGGTCACGTGGATCACGGCAAGACAACACTAGTCGAGGCGCTCACTGGAGTATGGACGGCTCGCTACTCAGAGGAGCTTAAGAGGGGGATAACGCTGAAGCTAGGCTACGCTGATACAATGATACTTAAGTGCCCGAGCTGCCCACCGCCTCAGGCTTACTACACATCTGCCACTGCTCCTCCGGACAGGAAGTGCAAGCACTGTGGCAGCGAGCTTGAGCCTGTGCGCAAGATATCCTTCGTGGACGTCCCCGGCCACGAAATGCTGATGGCGGTCATGCTGGCTGGCACGGCGCTGATGGATGGAGTGCTCTTCGTCATAGACTCCTCACAGCCCTGCCCTCGCCCCCAGACTAGAGAGCACTTCATGGCTTTAACGCTGTCGGGAATTAGGAATATAGTAATAGTTCAGAATAAAATTGATATAGTTAGTAAGGAGAGAGCTAAGGAGAATTACAAGGAGATAAAGGAATTCATCGCAGGGACGTGGGCTGAAGACGCGCCAATAATACCTGTCTCAGCCCTACATAAGGTAAACATAGACGCTGTTGTGTGGGCTATTGAGGAGTGCATCCCTACCCCGAAGAGGGATCCGAACAAGCCCCCGCTAATGCTCGTGGCTAGGAGCTTTGATATAAATAAGCCCGGCACCCCCGTCGACGAGCTTAAGGGCGGCGTGCTGGGGGGCATGATAATACAGGGTAAGTTTGAGGTGGGCGATGAGATAGAGATTAGGCCCGGCATAAAGGTTGAGACTAGGCGAGGAGCTGTTAGGTATGAGCCCGTGATAACCGAGATAGTGAGCCTGAGGTCCGGTACTCAGGATCTCGAAGTTGCTTACCCCGGAGGCCTTATAGGTGTCGGCACCAAGCTCGACCCCAGCGTCACTAAGTCTGACAACATGATGGGGAACGTGGTGGGGCGCCCCGGCTCTATGCCGCCCGTTCTGCACGAGATAACGGTGGAGTACTCCCTGCTCGAGCGGGTAGTGGGCCTCGAGAAGGAGATAAGGGTGGAGCCACTGAGGCGAGGCGAGCTACTGATGCTCAACGTGGGCACTGCAGTAACAATAGGCCTCGTGAGAGGGCTAAGGGGGGATGAGGCCGACCTGCTCCTAAGGATACCCATCGCCGCCTATCCTGGGATGAAGCTAGCTATAAGCAGGCAGATAGGAGGCAGGTGGCGCCTAATAGGATACGGCATGATAAAGGGCTAGCTGGTAGGCCTTCTAAATCAGGCCTGCGATCCTGAAGACCCCAGCTATGAACCACGCCGCTGCTGCAGCTGCCAGTCCTCCACCTATTGCCTTCTTCCAGGGGAGCTCGCCCACTATCCTAAATGTGAGCAACGTCAGTAGAGTACTCCAGATAGAGCCAAAGTACTCGAAGCCGTCTATGAGCCCCTGGACCGGGACGCCTATCATAGTGCT
>Ga0180301_10000331_pt1 | contig 36886 bp, 29 predicted proteins | sample GuaBasSediGuay16_FD_121797 | JGI IMG/M metagenome (GOLD analysis project Ga0180301, IMG submission 121797) | Subseafloor sediment microbial communities from Guaymas Basin, Gulf of California, Mexico - Guay16, Core 4569-2, 12-15 cm | ecosystem: Environmental > Aquatic > Marine > Hydrothermal... | reverse complement strand
GGAGACTAAAAGACATAATAAAACAACAAAAAACATCAAACCTAGCAGCACTAGAACTAGCAGCCAAAGCTAGAGAAGTGCTTCTAAGAAACATGTACATTAAAGCGAAAAGAAATATAGAGAGGGGGTTAATGGAGCCACCATACGCCTTCATAATCCCAACAGACAACCAACACGACCCACTAACAACACTAAAACTCATACAAATATTCTTAAACCTAGATGTTGAAGTTCATGTTGCCAAAAAGGATTTCAAAGTTAATGGAAAGGTTTATCCAGCAGGAACCTATGTAATCTTTACAGCTCAGCCTGCAAGAGCATTCATAAAATATGTTCTTGAAAAGACGAGATATCCTGATAACGAGTGGACTAGAGCTAGAGATGGGACTCCTTTAAGGCCATATGATGTTGCAAGCTTCACAATTCCAGACTATATGGGTGTAAAGGTGGATGAAGTTGAAGAGAAATTTGAAGGAGAATTTGAGAAGGTTTCTGAAGTGATATATCCAAAATATAATGTCAATTATTCTCCGAATGGATACATTATAAGTTGCAGCTGCAACGATGCATATGCTGCTGTTAACCGTCTCCTTCTTTCAGGATACAGTGTTTTAAGACTTCTCGAGAAGTTTTCGATGGATGGTTACATTTATCCTGCCGGCTCCTTCTATATTCCAGACCAGAAGGGCATTTTGGAGGAGCTTAAAAAAGTTAGTGATGAATATCATCTAAAAATTACACCTATCGATTTCGAGATTAAAGCTAAGATGGCTAAGATCAAGCTACTTCGAATAGGAATTTACCAGAGATATTATGGTGGAAATATGGATGAGGGTTGGACGAGATGGCTTCTCGAACAATATAACTTCCCATACAAAATAATAAAAGACGAAGATATTAGAAGTGGAAAATTATCGGAGAAAGTTGATTTAATTATTTTTGCCGACGATTTTCCAGCAATAATTATAGGGGAAAGTAAAGAGGCGATTGAGAAAGCTTTCTCTGAAAGATTTAAACGTCCATTTATACTACCGCCAATACCTCCAGAATATATGAGTGGCATTAAAAAGGAGGGTGTCGAAAAACTAAAAGAGTTTGTGAATAATGGCGGAGTGATGCTGGCATTTAACAGAAGCTGTGAATTTGCAATTGAAAACTTTAAGCTACCCATTAATAACATTTCCAAAAATCTTGATCCGAAGAAGTTCTTCTGTCCAGGATCGATACTCAGAGTTGAAGTTGACAATGAGCATCCGCTCTGCTATGGCATGCCTAAGAGATCCTTCATCTTCTTCCATAACAGTCCAATCCTCCAAATAGTGCCAAGCTTTTATAATGAATTGTTCTCTGCACCAATAACTTATCCTGAGGCTGATGTAAAGGAGAGTGGTTGGCTTATCGGTGAAGAAAATCTATATAGAAAACCTGCTTTAATAGAAGCTAAACGGGAGAAGGGCAAGATAATTCTTTATGCATTTAGACCGCAGTTCAGGGCTCAGACACATGCAACCTTCAAGGTGCTATTCAACGCTTTCTATGGCTTTGAGTGACATGTCACTTTATTTCCCCCTTTCCATTAATTTTTAATCAGCTTTCCAGTTATACTTGTGTAATTTTTATTTTTCTAAGCTGCTCTTTACGAACCATTTTACATCTGCAGCATCTGTGGATACCTTTAACTCTCCACCAACAATTTTACCTCTATAATCAATTATGATATAGTGAAATTTTACTTTGTCTCTTTCTCTAACTGTTAATTCAAATATGTCTTCCAATATATTTGCTTTAATTTTCAAACCTGTCTCTTCGTAAACTTCTCTTTTCACAGCTTCTATTAATGTTTCACCAAGATTAACAATTCCTCCTGGAATTGACCAGAATCCTTTATTTCGGTTCAGAATTTCTCTTAACTGGCAGTATCTTTCCATTTTTAACTAATATTCCCTCTACACTCATCACTGGCTGTTCGGGATACTTCCTTCTCATATCTTCTCTCTTCTTAAATCAATTATATTCTCTGCTTCTGGACCTGTTCCTATCATGGTTACGGGTATCTTCAACTTATTTTCGATTTCTTCGATGAACTTCTTAGCATTTAAACTGAGTTTATCATAGTCTTTAATCCCTTTACATTCTGGAAACACTATATCTATTTTTGTTAAGGCTATTTGTGTAGCTCCATTTATCATTATAGCCTTTCTAGCCAGCTCATAGTTAAATGGTGCAGCTCTTCTTATTCTACCAGTTACCGTCGCCTTTTCAAGCCATCCTCTTCTTTCAGCTTCCTCTAAACTCAGTTCTCCTGGAAGTGGTCCTGCCCCAACCCTTGTAACATACGATTTGAACACTATTAATACGTCATCTATCTTTGTGGGTCCAACTCCCACCTCGCTGCAAATTGCAGCTGCCGTTGTATCTCTTCCAGTTACATATGGATATGTTCCATGATATAGGGAGAGAAATGTGCCCTGGGTTCCTTCCAATATTACATTTTCACCTTTTTCTATGGCTTCGTTAACTTCTCCAGCAACATCCGTTAAATATGGATTTAATTCGGGAATATCTCTCGCCAACTTCGCTTTTCTTCTAACCCTCTCAGCTATTGCTGGGCCGACACCCTGACCGGTTGTTCCAATAGTCTTTGATAGATAACTGTTTCCCCTGTCTTCGAGGATGTGTTTCTCCTCTATTATCGATGCCTGTTCATCTATTCCCACCCTCTTCTCTGTCCCAGTCTCTCTTATCTCCTTAAAGAATATGTTTACATTTATGTTTGCACCTGCACCTATAAGAAGCCTTGAATCTTCATTCATAAATGCGCTTGGAATAATTCTTAATTTGTAGGTTTTCCCATTCCAGTTCACTGTATGTCCAGCATTTACCGATCCTGTTCTTACAGCTATTTTCACATTATCTTTTAAAGCTAAGTAGGATACTACTTTTCCCTTTCCTTCGTCTCCGAAGAATCCGCCAACAATCACAGTTGTGGTCAAATCATTCCCTCCATACATTATAGGCCTTTTCCCTTTAATTCTTTATATTTAATTTTAACCTTTACGTTTCTAATGATTCCAGTTTTAAATTTTGGCGTCGGTTCGCCCGTCGAGTTTCATCGCCAATGCTCTTCAACTTTTTCTCTTCATCCGCCGATGACTATTTATAAATAGTTTACAGTTAAATTTTTTATGTATTCGTTATATCCTTTGGAGAGGTGTAATCTTGCTGGATAGAATTCCCACTGGAATACCTAAACTAGATGAGATTATAGGTGGAGGTTTCATAAAGGGGAGAACCTATCTTATAGCTGGGGAGACTGGAACTGGAAAAACTATTATGTCTCTTCAATTCCTCCTTCAAGGTTTAAAGAATGGTGAGCAATGTGCATTTGTATCCTTTGATGATAGGATTGCAAATGTTATCAGTGGAACTTTAAATCTGGGCTGGAATTTTAACCCATATATAAGGTCTGGACAGTTCGTTCCCTTTGAGATTAGATTGAGAACAGAGGATCTTAGGCATGGAAAGGAGTCGAAGGCCTTCGTTAAAAACATTCAACGTTATCTTAGGGGAAGAACTATAAGTAGACTTGTATTAGATCCCATATCTGCCCTGGCTCAAGGAGTTGGAGATCTTCTCTGGGTTAGAGAGTATATTAGGGAGATTGTTTCATATTTAGAGGAGGAAATTGGCTGTACAACTGTTGTTACATGTGATATTCCGACGGGATCAAATTCTCTGAGCAGATATGGAGTTGAAGAATTCATTTCTTCAGGTATAATTGTTCTAGAGATTAAAAGGATTGGTGAAAAGTTTTACAGGTTGATTTATGTTAGGAAGATGAGATGGTCACCTATGGATATGACAATATATACTTTCGAAATAGTTCCAGGTAAAGGCATAGTTATAGGTGAGCCTTTGAATAAATTGCTTGAGAAGTGATGAATTGAAGGGCATTAAGATAGCGGCATCCTCAGATATTCATTCTCCAAAATTTCTAAATTTATTTATTCGTTCTCTTAGTAATGTTAAGGAAAATGTAGATCTCTTCATTTTGTGTGGTGATTTAATATATAAAGGTAGATTTCAAGAGCTTAAACCTGTTCTGGATATTATAAAAAGGAGGTTTTCAGCTTCCATCTATGCATGTTTCGGCAACGAAGAGTTCGATGAAGTCAAAGATGAACTTGTTAAAAATTATGGAGATATTGTTTGGCTTGACGACTCCTATGAAATCCTCAAATTTGATGATTTATCTCTAGGTTTAATTGGAAGTAGAGGATGTTTAGATCGACCTACAAGGTGGCAGCTTAAAAATGTTCCAAATATTAGAGATATTTATAGAAGACGTGTCGATAAAATGGCATTTCTCATTAAAAAGTTAAATGATCTATGCGACCATATAATCCTTTTCACTCATTATGCTCCCACATATCTCACGTTGAGAGGGGAAAATCCGAGAGCTTGGCCTGAACTTGGATGTAGAAGATTGGAGAAGATCATCCGGGAAAATCCAGTATCGCTTGTTCTTCATGGACATTCCCATAATTCCATTCATTGTTTTGATAGGATCGATGGAGTTCCAGTTTACAATGTTTCTCTACCTGCAAACAATATGATAATCACCTTTAACTTTCCATTTTCAAAAGTTAAACAGACAAGGTTGACAAGCTTTTTCACAAAATTTTTATTCTAATTAAATGATAGATGTGACCTGTATTGAGGGAATCTCCATGTTGGAGATTGATGAGGAACTTGCCGTGAAACATATCTGCAATTTTCTTAGAATTTCACTTCCATCCAACTTTAACGGCGTCGTTTTAGGTGTTAGTGGTGGTTTAGATTCAAGTGTTGTTGCTTCTCTCTCCGTAAAGGCTTATGGTTCGGAAAAAGTTCTCTGTTTGCTTTTACCAGACTCCGATGTAACCCCGAAATCAGATGTTGATGATGCGCTTGCCCTATGCAAACTGCTGGGCGTAAAGTATCATGTTATAGATATTAAACCGATAGTTTCATGTTGTATGCAATGTATTCCAAGTTCTCAATCTATAGATAGACTGTCAATAGGAAATTTGAGAGCTAGAATTCGAATGTGCATTTTATATTATTATGCTAATCATGAGAGGCGGCTTGTAGTTGGAACTGGTGATAAAAGTGAATTATTAATTGGATATTTTACAAAATATGGGGATGGCGGATGTGATCTGCTTCCGATAGGAGACCTATATAAAACACAGGTTAGATATCTCGCTAAATATCTGAACATTCCAAGTAGAATTATAAGTAAGCCGAGTAGTCCTAGATTATGGAAGGATCAGTTGGCTGAAGATGAAATTGGATTTACATATGAATATATAGATCCAATATTACATTTACTGGTTGATGAAAAATTAAACTGTGAAGAAGCTGCTTCAAAATTAAATGTTCCATTATCTGATGTTGAAAGGGTGAATGAACTGATTAAAAGATCAAGTCATAAGAGAAAGATGCCTCCAATAGCTCAGCTTCCAAATGACGTTTTCCTCTAGCATCATTTTTATTTCCATATCACCTTTAATATAATTTGTTAAGCGTGGTGGTAATTGTGGTGAAATATATTTTCATAACTGGAGGCGTATTGTCAAGTGTGGGGAAAGGAAGCTGAATAGGCTTCCCCCTAAAGGTATTGTCGCCGCCTCCATTGGAAAAATGCTTCAGGTTAGAGGGTTCTCCGTCACCGCCATTAAGATAGATCCTTATTTAAATGTTGATGCTGGCACCATGAATCCATATATGCATGGAGAGGTCTTCGTTACAGAAGATGGAGGGGAAATCGACATGGATCTTGGACATTACGAACGTTTCCTAGATATAAATCTACCCAAGGATAACAATATCACTACTGGGCAAATCTATAGAGAAGTTATCGAGAGGGAGAGGAGAGGTGACTATTTAGGAGCCTGTGTACAAGTTGTACCACATGTAACCGATGAGATTAAAAGGAGGATCCGTTTGGCCGGGAGGAGAAGCAATGTTGACATTGTTATTGTAGAGGTTGGTGGAACGGTGGGGGATATTGAAAGTTTACCGTTTCTAGAAGCTATAAGACAGATGAGATTGGAGGAGGGATATGAAAACACTTTATTCGTCCATGTTGCCCTAGTTCCCATATTAGATGTGACTGGTGAACAGAAGACTAAACCATGCCAGCACAGCGTCAATGAGCTTCGTAGAATAGGTATACAGCCCGATATAATTGTGGCTCGATGCAGCATTCCTTTAAATAATCCCGCTAAACATAAAATAGCGCTTTATGGAAGCGTTTCGGAAGAGGCTGTATTTACATCTTACACTGTTGATTGTATTTATAAGGTTCCCTTAATTTTAGATGAGCAGGGAATGGGGAATTATATTGTTAGTAGGATTGGATTGAAATCCAATACGCCTAATTGGAGCTATTGGAAGAGTGTTGTCACTTCCTTTTTAAATTATGAGCATGAAGTTAAAATAGCTTTATGTGGAAAATACGCCAAATTGGCTGATGCATATATCAGCATCAATGAAGCATTGAAGCATGCAGGTGCAAAATTGAAGACCAAAGTGAATATTGATTGGATTGAAACTGAGATCTTTGAAGAATCACCTGAAAAATTGAATATTCTCTCAAAGTATGATGGCATTTTAGTGCCTCCAGGATTTGGTGCAAGAGGATCTGAAGGTAAAATATTATCAGTGAAATTTGCAAGGGAAAATAACATACCTTTCCTAGGGATCTGCTTTGGATTCCAAATGTCCATTATAGAATTTGCTAGAAATGTGGTTGGACTTGACGATGCGAACAGTACGGAGATCGATCCGGAAACTGCTAATCCCGTTATAGATCTCCTTCCAGAACAGAGAAATATTCGTTTTCTTGGTGGAACTATGAGGTTGGGTGCTCATCCAATAATTTTGGAGCCTGGAACTCTAACATATAAATTGTATGGTAAAACTATTGTCTATGAGAGACATAGACATAGATATGAAGTTAACCCTTCATATTGGGATCTTCTTCAACGTCACGGCCTCATCTTTTCCGGCAGAAGCCCTGATGGACAGAGAATAGAATTTGTAGAACTTCCTAGGCATAGATTCTTCCTCGGCTCTCAAGCTCATCCGGAGTTTAAGTCTAGACCTGGAAAGCCTTCTCCACCTTATCTCGGATTTGTGAAAGCCGCATTGGAGTATAGTTTACAGCGTTCTTCTACTCCAGTATAAGTCTAACTTCTCTGATGTTAGATGTGCAAACCTTTTTAACTCCTCTCTTTCCAGGCTTATATGTCGTTTTTACAAGTCCATATTTTTCCAGTATTCTCATCTGTGCACTTGCATTGGCCTTGCTTTGATTTATCAGTTCAGCCACCTGCCCTATATCAACTTCTTTGCCCTTTAAGAACTCCAAGATCTTTATTCTTGTTTCAGATGATAATGCAGATGCTATTTTCACTACGTTTTTACCTCTCACTATTAATACTCCCTGTTCTTCACGTATTTCTGATGTCATTTCTCTTCCCTTCAGTGAATTATTATCCATTGTATTTAAATTTATTCATGGTTTTTTAACTTTATCCCTATCGTTTTAACTTAAATGTCATTTATTCCATATTTCCCTTTTTCAACTTGTCAAATTTAAAATTACCTAACCCTTATTATTCATAGATCACAATATCATGTTGTATGCTTCCAATTCAGGCTTATAAACAGTTGACATCTTTGGATTTCAAGCTACTTAGAAGTATTGAAGCTGGAATGAGATCCTTTAAATATGTTCCAATAGATGTGGTTTCACGTAAAGCTAGAGTTAGAGTCGAATTGGCTTCAAAAATTCTCAGTAAGCTCTGTAGTTTAGGATTATTGATGAGACGATTAGTATCATATGAAGGCTACACTTTAACTTATTGGGGTTATGACTGTCTCGCCTTAAAAGCTCTCGTCGATTCCGACTTCATCATCGGCATAGGAAAACCTTTAGGGATAGGTAAAGAGGCCGATGTATATGAGGGATTTACACCTGTAAATGAGAGAGTTGCCGTTAAATTTCATAGGTTGGGTAGAATCAGCTTCCGTAAAACTCGGAGATTCAGATCCTACCTTGAAGATAAAGATAATTTGCCATGGATGTTCCAAGCTAAAATTGCTGCGAAGAATGAATATAAAGTGTTGGAGCATCTCCATTCCATTGGTGTTAAAGTTCCTAAACCTTACACTTATAATAGGCATGTTGTCGTTATGTCCTTCATTTATGGTGACCCCTTATATGTTTGCGATTATCTTCCGAATCCAATTTCATTTTATAAATCTATCCTCACGGAGGTGAAGAAGACTTATAGAATTGGAGGCTTCGTTCACGGCGATCTTTCAGAATACAATGTAATTGTATCCGAGGATTTTCTTCCACTTATTATCGACTGGCCTCAAGCAGTTTCAATATATCATCCAAGTGCTGAGCGGCTTTTGAAAAGGGATATATTTAACATTGTAATGTTTTTCAATCGCCGCTTCGGGTTAAAATTAAAATTTAAGGATGCCTTTTCTTTTATTGTCGGCGCTTCCTAAATCTAATTATTCATAGTGGTGTAGCCCTTGGTCAACGAAGTTATCGGTGTAGATTTAATGCCTATGTCTTCTCCGAGAAGTACACGTCAAGCTAGATATGCAGTTGTTATTTTAAAGGATGAAAATATAATTTCAAAGTTTCTTAACGTTAGTAGGAGAAAGCTCATTAAACTTCTCTGGACTTATAAACCGAAAATATTGGCATTGGATAATGTTTTCGAGCTTGGATCATCTAGGGGCCTGTTAAGGTTTCTCAAGCTGCTTCCTCCCCAAGTGAAGATCGTACAGGTTACTGGTTCTCCCTCAAAAGGTTTCATTTCCCTTCCAAATATTGCTAGGCGTTTCGGACTATTTAAAGGTGGAAAACTTTCTTCCCTAATGGCTGCAGAGATTTCAGCTAGATTAGCAAGTATGGGTGTGGGATGCGAACTTATGTATCTAAGCGGCGAGACTAAGATTTTCGTAACTAGGGAGAGAAGGCCTGGAGAAGGAGGTATGAGTGAGGATAGATATGAGCGTAAAGTTAAAACTGCAATTTATAATGTGGCAAAGGAAATTGAAAGTATTCTTACTTCCAATAACATTGATTTTGACGTCTTCTACAATAAAAATAGATTTGGATTGAATAATTGTTTGTTCATAGTATACTCTCCTCTAAATACGTTTAGAGGGCTTATCAAATCCGTTAAAAGCAGCGATGTTAAGGTTTCCATTAAGAGAGTTTATTCGAGAAAATTTATATTTAAACCTTTAAGCGATGAAGTTGAATATGTGGAGAAGCCTGGAAATTATTTAATTGTAGGTGTTGATCCAGGTATAGTTGCTGGTGTAGCTGTTCTCGACCTTTATGGTAAACTGCTCTTTATAAAGAGTAGACGCCATTGGAGTAGAAGTGAACTTCTTTCCACAATTCTAGATTTAGGTAATCCTATCCTAATCGCCTCTGATGTTCATCCTCCTCCAGCATTTGTTTCTAAACTTGCATCCATATTGAATGTACATGTTTTCTATCCTCCAAGAAATCTCACAGTTTCCGAGAAGAAGAATATTTTGAATAAATATATGGAGGAGTTTAATCTTCATCTTTCCTTAAATTCACATGAGCGTGATGCTTTAGCTGCTGCAGTTAAAGCCTTCATGAATTTTAGAAATAAATTTGTTCAGGCTGAGGCGCATGCAAGGGAGAGGGCTGCACATATATCCACTCTAGAATTGCGTGCATTAATTGTTAAGGGCTACAACATTAGAGATGCAATAAATAGACTTTTATCTTTGGAGACCGAGGTTAAAAGCTGCGAAGAGGCATCTAAGATCTCTGAATCTCCTAAATATGATTCAGAGATTGTTAAAAAGTTGAGAGAGAAGCTTAAAGTTGCACAGGAGCGTGTTAAGAAGCTGCTTCTTCAAAGGGATAATTTATTGGAGAAGATTAGCTTTTTGGAGGGTGAAATTGAAAAATTGAGAAAAAATATGCTGATGTTACAGGATGAAGCTAAATTTAAACTTAGAAGGGATAGAGAGATCTCCAGTTTAGAATCTAGAGTTAGAGATCTCCAGTTACTTGTTTCTTCCCTTGAAGGTGAACTCTCCAATTTAAATTTGAAGATGAAAGATTGGCGTAATTTCTTCATCAAATTTTTGAGAGGGGATCTTCTGGTTCTTAAACCTGTGAAAAATCTATCTTCTGATGATGTAAACAATGCTGTGAAGAAATATAAAATTTCAAGAGGCGACTCCATATATATTAATGATTTAAGTATTGCAGACTATGAAGCGATAAAGCGACTTTCAAAGTTAGGTGTTAAATGCATAGTCTCCTCCATAAATCCACCGCCCCATATTCTTGATCTTTTCGACGAATTTATGATTCCCCTGATTTCAGGGGACATGATAAACATTAACTTTTGGGATGATTTTCCATATGTCGATAGAGATAGATTTGAAAGTTTAGTTGCGTCTGTTCTTGAGAAGCTTAAACAAAAGAAAGAGTTGGAAGAGGAACGGCGTCTTAGAATGCTCTTTGAAGAATATAAAAAAAGTTAGAATTAAGGAGTTAAAAGATGTCAACTTTTCTCGACAGAATTAGCTTAGTTATTTCCTGTATTCTTTCAAGATGCTCTCTCATTATACCCTTTATCTCATTTTCCATCTCGGATGTCAGCTTATATTCAGGCTCTAAAACTGTCTGTACATTTATGTGTATCGGTTGATCTATCGGTCTACCTATTTGACCTAGAATTTTAACATAGACCTCCCTTATCCCTTCAACTTCCTCATATATTTCATTGGCTGTAATTTTAGCTAAAATGTTATATAATTTTCCAATGTGGCTTACCGGGTTTTTCCCCGCAGTTGCCTCCATGGACATGGGTCTACATGGAGTTATAAGTCCATTAACCCTGTTTCCTCTACCCGTGTTTCCATCGTCTCCGCTCTCTGCTGATGTACCTGTAACTGTTAAATATACAATATTTTTATCTGGTTGGTCTCCAGTGTTAACTTTAACTTTAACTGACAAATCAGTTATTTTTGATGCTAAATCCTCTACTCTTCTTTTAACTTCTTCCTTAACGCTTAGATAATGGTCGAGGTCGGGTATTAAGCTACTTATCATCGCTGCTGCTATTGTGAGCTCTATTTCTCCACCTCTCCTCAACCCCATAACTTTAATGTCTTCCCCTACCTCAGGAAGCTCCTTTTTAACTTTTTTAGAGTTAAGATACCTCTCAGTCTCTAATACTAGTCTTTCAGTTGATGTTAACGGTGCATAGCATACTCCGAATGAAGTGTCATTGCATAAAGGCATTGTGTTTCCGGTTTCAAATATTTTGATGAGATCCATTGATCCAGGTCTTATTTTATAATCGATTATCATATGTTCATCTGGATCTAGAAATCTAAAATTTTCTTTAATGTATCTTCTAATGGCATTTACAGCTAAATATCCAATTGGTACTCTTATGATCTCTTTATCTCTAATTATTTCATTTACTGCTCTTCCCGCAATTATTATGTAAATTGGTTCTTCTACTCTTCCTCCTCCAAATTTTGGTGATGCTCTTCCACCCACTAGGAGACCTTTATCTACATTATGGTGGAGAATTGTACCGAAATTTTCCATGTAATATTTGGATAGTGCTAAACTTACACTTTCAGCAGATGAATCGATAATGTGGTCCGGATGTCCAAGTCCCTTTCTCTCTACAACTTCGGTGAAGAGTTCTTCTACAGGTTTCTGTTTCAATTGCTCTATTACTATCTCCCCGTGTTTAACCATCCCCCTGGCACCTATCATTTTCTGTTGCTTTTACTGTTCGTCTGTTAATTTAAAGTTTGTCCTATTAGATTAAGTTTAACTTATTGTTTTGCCGTTTTCCTTCTTCTAATAATCTTTAAATGATGGGTGTTTCCAGCTTTATATATAAAATATTGTTTCCTCTTATAAGTACTCTTCCATATCTTGCAACGGGATCTCCATTATTTATTTCTTGAGCATCCACTATTATGAGGTTCATGTTATTATCGCATTTTTCTAAAATTCCGTTATATTCATTTCCACTTTTCAGTTTTACGTGAATTCTAGTGTTTATTGCTCGGCTTAACAGTTTTAGGGGCGGATTTCTCAAAATTCTTACCTCACATTTAGACGTTTATTCGTGATTGAGCTTGTCTTCTTAATATTTATAGCTTTCTATAAGTAATTTAATTTTTCCCATATTTTCAATTTATATTTTTATTGATTTTCCATCTGCTTTCTGTTTCATATTATTCGTTAAGCATTTTATTTTCCTTTTCAAGTTGATACGATAAAAATAGTGTCCTTTACATTTTTATCCTCTATTCTTTCATGGATTTTCAAACCCGACTTTAAGATGATCATTCTCATCTCTTCTTCACTGAAGATTCTTTTAGGAAAGGAGATAACTCCCATTCCATGTTTTTTCATTTTCATCCCAATTTTCTTAATAGCCTCTATAGGGTTTGTAAGGTTTTGTACTACTGTTATTAGAAAGAAGATGTTGAAGCTTTCATCCTTTATGGGTGGATTTTCTATGTCTGCTATCAGCAACTCCACTTCCCATCTTCCCTTAACCCTTTTCAAAGCCTTCCTTATCATGTTCCTTGAAAAATCCGCAGCGACTAAGAGGCATGCTCCTTGAATTTCTTCTTCCAATAGGCCTGTTCCGCATCCTGCATCTAATATTTTCATACCTTTACAGTTAATTTTTGATAATGCCTTGAAGTATTTTTTCCTCTGTTCTTCACCGTATAGCTCGTCGTATCCCCTTGATGTTGCTTCGTATTTCACTAGAGTTTTCTTCTTCTCCATGATGACTCTACATTTAAATTGTAATTTTAAGTTATATTTTACGGTGGTTCCTTGAGGATTCCTATTCGCTTTCTCTCAGATCCCTCTCCAAGTGAAGTCTCCGCTTTCTTGAAAAGTAGTTTGGAGAAGAAGCTTACAATCCTGATTATAGCTTCATGTAGAGTTGTTTATAGAGGGAGAGCTTCATCTACACTTGAATTGGGGGAACGTATAATTATGATTAAATCTGACGGTTCACTTCAAATTCATAGACCATGGGATGTTGCCCCTGTAAATTGGCAGCCTCCAGGATGCCTGTTTCATGTGGATTTCATCAATGGATCTTTAAGGTTGAGGGCTGTGAGAAAGAAGCCTCATGAAATAGTTGACATCTTTTTAGAAAGAGTGTTCCTTTCGGTTTCTATGAATCTTATCGATGAGGGTGATTTTTCCCTATATGCGAGTGAGCGGGACATGCAGAAGGCTGTGAGATTACATCCTGAACTTGTAGAGTCCGGCTTGAAGATCATCGACTTTGAAAGACATGTTGAACCCGGCTTCATAGACCTCTACGGGGTAGATTCCTCAGGTAGACTTGTGGTTTTAGAGTTGAAGAGACGCGTTGCAGATAAATCCGCTATTCTGCAACTTTCCAAATATGTTTCAGAGGTGAGGCGTAGATATGGTTTTAAAGAGGTTCGAGGTATTCTAGTAGCCCCGGAGCTCAGTAAAGGTCTTCAACCCCTTCTCTTATCTCTGGGATTGGAGTTTAAGCGGCTTGACCCTAAGAAATGTATGAGTATTTTAAAGAAAAATTCTAGAAATATCAAAATTACTGAATACTTTAAGAAGTAGTTTTAAAGCTTTCTGAGATTTTCCTCAACTGTTCGTTTAAGTCTTGCAATATTGTTATATAATCCAATTTTCCATTTTCAACATCATCCATCATCTTTTCCAGCTTCCTTGTAGTCTCCTCTGAAACATATTTCTTGAAAGTTTGATTCAAATATTTGTATATTTCTTCTCCCAGCCTTGTCGCTATGAGCTTCTTCTTTCTAGGAGACATTATAACATATCTTTTATCAAGTAGAGTGGATATTATCTTCGAGTATGTGGATGGTCTTCCAATTCTCCTCTTCTTCATCATTCTAATTATATCCCCTTCAGAGAATAATGGTTTCCCAGTTATCCTCCAATGCTTTATTTCTCTTATATTCATTTTTCCAGGTTTAGTTTTCTGAGATAATTTTATTGGCAGTATTAGAGTGAACCCTGCATCCAATACTTCCACATCATTTTCCACTTCTATTTTCATATTCATCACTTCAACTTTTACTTTCTCTCTCAATACTTTCGCCTTCTTCATCTGGCTTGCAATAAACCTGTTAAATATCAAATTATATAGTGCTATATGTCTTCCAGTTAACTTTTTAGGTAATCTTAGTGTTCCTAAGGCCAGGAGACTTCTCAATCTATCCGCATCAACTCCTCTCGTCGGCCTTATGCATTCATGTGCCCCCTCTCTGCTCCAAACTCTCGGTTTGAAATTTTCCTTTCCCCACTTCTCTACTATATATTCTTGAGCTATCTTCACTCCTATTGCTGAGACTTTTATGCTATCTGTTCTATGATAGGTTATCAGTCCAGCTTCAAAGAGATCTTGAGCCAATTGCATGGTTTCCTTTATACTAAACTTTAACTTTCGTGAAGCTTCCTCGAGCATAGTATCGGTGGAGAATGGTGGTGGCGGTTTTCTCTCAACTTCCAGCTTTTCTACTTCAATGATGTTTATCTTTGATCTTCTAATTTCATTTAATATTTCCCTTATCTTCTTCTTCGGCATCTTCTCCATTCTTAATATTATTTTCAATCCATTTTCCAATGTTATTTCGAATAATTCCATGATCTCCTTCTTCGATTCTTTCATTCTTTTAACGATCCATCCAAGTACTGGTGTCTGTACTCTTCCCGCTGATAGATCTCTTCTATTAAATTTTCTCTGTACTTTTCCGCTTAGCTCGAAACCTATCCATCGATCCTCTATTCTTCTCAAAATCTGTGATTCAACTAATTTGATGTTTAGACCGGTTGGAGTTTGTAATGCTCTTCTAAGTGCTCTTTGAGTTACCTCATGGAAGTAGATTCTTCTTATATTTTTAGTGTATGGTGACAATATTACCGATAAATCCCATCCTATCTTCTCTCCTTCAGAATCTGCATCTGTTCCTATCAGAAGGTAATCTACTTCTCCAGCGATCCTTTTCAATACATCTAGCATTTTTCCTCTGTTTTCAAGGGGCCCTCCACATAGAGGACATTTCTTAACGTCGTCTGTATATTGTTGATGGCACTTTTTGCATTTCTTTATTGTACCATATATTGGGACGAGTTTTCCATATATGGTTGCGACTCCATGATATCCTTCATCGGTTACCAAGTCGAATATATGTCCCCTGCTTGATGCTATGTTTAAAATGTATTCTCCTGTACTAACTTCAAATATTGTAACTCCATTTATCTCTCTTCTTTGCGGTACTCCGAAGAATCTTGCTATAGTTCTCGCTTTATTCGGCGACTCCACTATTAGCAGTGCTGTCTTTACAGTTTCCTTCGTCTTTCCTGTAATTTCTCCTCTTCTCATCCTCCTTATCTTCTCTCTATCTTCATCCACCTTCTTCATGGTTTCCTTTATTCTCTTTTCATTTACTCTGCTGAATGAAACGTCTTCCAAATACCATTTTAATCCTCTTTTTAATCCGTTGAATGCTTTAACGTTGTCCACTATTATTATTGCTATTCCCTTTGAGATTCCTCCAGCATATAGTCTCGATGTTCTTCCACTTCCTTGAAGATATCCGACTATGTCAGGTATTATTATTGATACTTTCTCTCCTTCTTCAATGTCTAAGTAGGAGCTTTTCTTTATTCCTTTTCTCACATCTTCCCTTTTCAGCATATTCTTTATGAGATTTACTGTTTCTTCGACAATTCTCTGCATTTTGCCTAGAAATCCTTCCAATTTCACTTTTTTCTCAATTGCTTCTCTTATCATTTCCCATTGCTTTTCATTGATCATCCAAGAATATCTTCTAAGTTCGATAATCTTGTTATCTATTTTTATTCTCTCACTTTTCCGCTTTGTAAAGTCTCTTAGATTTGCTAAGAGGGCTATTGCTTTGAAGGGGTTGAACTCATCTATGTTAAGTGCTATTTTAATTTTCGGCACTCCCGCAAATATGGCGTATCTTACTCTTTCAGGTAGATCTATTCCCCTTGCCAATGGACTTCTATATGATGCCATACCTACGAGGATGTCGTATTCACCTTTTCTAAATTTCATCAATAGCTTTCTTCTAGGCCTTTCCACGCTTTCAACTTTTATTCCATTTTTCTCCAATTCTTCTGTAATCTTCTTCATGTATTCTCTTCCCTTATCCATCGGTGTAAAGATTAGTCCTCCGCTTCCAAGTTTTTTGACGAGTTTCAAGACGTGTTTGGCGATGTTCCCTTTCTTTGCCATTATGTACATGTCTTCAACGTTTCTTATACCCTCCATTCTCCCCCCTATTTCAAATCCTAAAAGTTCTCTGAAGAGTTGAATTCTTCTTGTTCTCCGCGCCCTTATGGATGCTCCTGAAACTATTAATACTCCTATTTTATTCTTCCTTTTGTAATCTTCTATCCTTTTTCTTATATTTTCAAGTTTTTTGTTTAAATTTTCAAGTTCCTTTTTATTCAGCCTTCTCCTACCATAAATTCTTTTAATTTTCCTTCTCAGATTTATTGCTTCATATCCTAGCTCTATGATCTCCTGATCTAATCCGAGTAGTTTCAAAACTTTCTCCACATTTCTCGACGTCTTCATGAAACTGTCTACATCATCGACGAATATTAAGTCGAATCTTCTATCCCTCATTTTCTCATAATATCTTGATAGAAAATTTGATGTTGTTACTAGAATTTGATAGTTTTCTTCGAAGATTTGTTTTAAAATATCCTTTTTTCTGCTTGCAGCTATCGATGTATAATATGCTTTTATCTTTATTTTCAAATCTAACTTACTTTTATATTCCTCTATTTTTTCATGCACTTGCTGTGCAAGTAGAGTGGTCGGTAAAATAATATATGCTCTCTTCTTTTCCATTGCAATGTAAAGTGAAAGCATTATTCCAAAGACAGTTTTCCCCATCCCTGTTGGAGCTATTATTGAGAAACTTTTTCCTTCAAATGCCCGTTTACACCATGTTCTCTGAGCACTCCATAATGTGCTTCCACTGATCTTTTCGAAGAGATCATTTAATCTGTCAACCTTCTCCTCCACCTCAAGTATTCTATTATATCTATTTAATGTTCCATTCTTCTTTAGGAGTTCAAGTATTCTTCTCCTAGTCTCCCTTACATTATTTAATGGTAAGCTTTGAAGTAACTCTTTGTCAGGTATTGGAATGCATTTCTCACATGGTATCTTCAGCTCTAATCTTAGATTTGATATGTCTCCTCCACAGTTTGGACACTGTTTTCTGAATATTGCGTAAACTTCTTGCTGCATGTTCTGGCCTACATACTTTCTGTTTTAAATTTTGGTTTTAAGCTTATCTCTGCTTGGCTTTTATACTTATCTTTTTAGGGTCAAGGATCAATGGTTTATAGCATCTTGGACATCTATTTCCATATCTTCTAATTATTTCTTGGGGATTTGCCAGTTCATCTCCCCTATAAAATACGAATCCGCAACGTTCACAGTATATTCGAATGGTCAAGTCAAATCACTAAACGTTTTTACTCCTTGATTAATAAATTTTACTTTGCCTAAGATTACGATTATATTTCACTAATGAAATATTTCTGGTTGGTGGATGAATTGAAGATAGGCTTCCTAACTATAGGTCAATCTCCGAGGATAGATGTAACTGCAGAGATCTCTCCAATTCTTGGCAGTAACTTTGAAATTTATGAGGCAGGTGCACTGGACGGTTTATCCTCTGAGGATATTAAAAGGCTTGAACCATCTCCAGGCGAAATTACATATGTTAGCCGTCTCAAGGATGGTTCGGAGGTCAAACTTTCCAGAGAGCGTATTATCCCTCTCTTAATGGAGAAGGTTAAATATCTTGAGAGGCTTGGGGTTAAATGTATAGGCTTACTCTGTTCAGGAGTTTTCCCGGAGCTTTATTCTAGAGTTCCTCTAGTTAAACCTGAACCTATATTGAGGGGAATGGTTGAATCTATTTCCAATCGAAATATAATATTGGGTGTAATTATGCCGTCTCCACGGCAGATCAATATGGGTTTGCGTAAATGGATGCATATTGAATGTAGCGATGTGGTTGTGGAGAGTTTCTCCCCTTACATCATTGAGAGGCGGGTGGAAAATATTAGGAGGGTAGCTGAAAAATTTAAGGGTTTCAATGTTAATTTAGCAGTTATGGATTGCATCGGCTTCACCTTTAAAGATGCAGTTAGATTTAAATCATTTTACAATATACCCGTTTTAACTGCAAGGTTTGCACTTATATCGGGTTTAAAAGCCGTTCTAAATGAATGTTAAGTTTTAAGGGGAACCATTTCAATTATAGTAGATGGTGAGAGTGATGGATGAGCGTGACATTGAACTTGAACTTTTAAAGATGAAGAGACTGGCCGAGCTGAGTAGGCGTTTGAAAAAATCCGATAGAGAGATCTCTGAGGATCCTTTAAAGCTTTTAAATAGTCTTCTCAGCGAGAAGGCAAAGGAAGTTTTAAAGGTTGCTGAGCAACAATTTCCCAGAGAGACGAAACGAATAGTCGATGTGCTTGCAAGACTTGTTAAGGAGGGAAAGATTAAAAGCATCATCACAGGATATTCTCTTTATCAGCTCTTCTTAGACTTGGGGTTGAAAATTAGAATGCCTACAAAAATATACTATGAGGAGAAGGGAAAGAGAAAGCCTTTAAGCGAATACTTTAGAAGAGTTTGAGAAATAAGGTTTTCAATATGGTTCCAAATTGGTCAATATACTGGTTTAAAGGTATCCTTTTATTGTTGAGAGATATCTCTTTATCCCTAGATCCTCTATCCAAGATTTCTGAGGGTGATTTCATCCTTATCAGCCATGCCCATGGAGATCATATTGCTGGCTTTAAATCCGAAAAGCCGAAGTTAGCTTCATATTTAACTATCAAACTCTACGAGGCCCAAACGGGTAGAAGGGTTAAAAACATTTATCCCGGATTTATGATGTCTCAGCGTTTCAATTTAGGTTCAATCGATGTGGAAATGTATAATTCAGGCCACGTTCTAGGCTCCTCGCAATTCCTATTCGAAAGTGGATTTTCAACTCTCGTTTATACTGGCGATTTAAATCTTAAGTCAACTTTAATTAGTGAGGCTGGAAAAATCCTTCCATGCGACGAGTTGATCATTGATGCTACTTACGGTAAACCTGGCATAACCTTTCCGGATAGGATTAAAATTTACGAGGAGATAGCTGATTTCATTGAAAGAGCAGTCAAGGCTGATACTCCTCCCGTTTTCATCGCCTACTCTATTGGTAAGGCGCAGGAGCTTATCGCTTTAATAAATAAATATTTAGATTTGGAGGTTCTCGTCGACGAGAAAATTGACCGGGTAAACACGATCTATAAGCGTTTCGGAATTGAATTGAAATATTTAAATCTTGCTTCAAATGAGGGTCTAGAAGTTCTTAAGTCGAAGTGTCTTCCAGCAGTGGTTTCCAATAAGCGAAACCTTGTTATGGCAAGTTCATTTGGAATGTTGAGAGCTATTGCTACGGGATGGTCTCTTCTCTTCCCCTATAGACGTTTCGACGCTACATTTCCTCTTAGCAATCACGCCGACTTCTCTCAGCTTGTCTCATATGTTAAAGGGTCAGGTGCTAGAAGGATTTATCCTTTCGGATATTTTGCTAAGGAATTTTCAAATTGGTTAGAGCGCCATTTTGATGCTGAAGTTCTTCCATTGGTGGATTAACTTAAATAATTTTATAAGTTCAATAGTTTCAATCCGGTTTCTTCATCGAGTTTTCTCTCGATTCTGATATCCTTCGCCTCTATTATAATGAGTTCCGCTGTAGGATCGATTATACATCCATTCATTAAATGTCCTCCATAGCATTTTCCATTTCTATCTGCAACATTTATATGTGCATGAATTATCTTTCCACTTTCATCTTCCGCAATGTTTCCGATACATGACACTATTTCCAATGGGCCTTCCCTCTCATTCACTTCATACTTTCCTTCCACATAGATTCCGAATTTTGCATGGCTTAATGCCCCTATAACCATTAAAGCTCCAGCAGACACTTTTCTTTCCTCTACAACTTTTAAAATTTCATTTAATAGGTCTCCTTTCCTTCTTAATCTTGAAATTATAATTCTACCTATATTTGCCTCGACGGCCATTTCATTCTTCACCCTTTCCATGAATATGCTTCAAGTTTTATTTAGAAGTTTTGCAGTTTCATTTTAACTTATCAATGGATATATTTCTTCCTCTATAAACCTCATGAAGTCATATTCACTTATCTTGCTGAACGCGGTTATAACGCAGTTTCTAGTTATACCTATAATATATCCGAATTTTCTGGATGTTGCTACAATGTACCATATATTTCCATGCGATAAGTATTGATTGTATAGGGTTGTGTTCATGAGGTCAGGGCCATATAGGCTGAGCTTATCAACGTTAGGTATATCCACATTATCGAAAAAGATTACTTTTGTTCCTTCAGGATTCTCTTCATGATATCTCCTTAAAGTTTCAGCTTTAATTTTAACTTCAACTATGTTTCCAATGGTTATAAACAATATTTTGCTCAGCTCATTTGCCACATAGTTGGCCCAATTCTTCTTCCCAATTATTGTTAAAAGAAGTCTATCATCATATTCTGTGAATGTGAATGGCGACTCCCTTGTAATTAATGTAGGGGTCTTCTCACCTCTTCTATTGATGAATATTATCATGTCTTTAGAGTATACTCCTCTAAGCCTTCTTCCAGCTACCTCTAAATCCGTGATTTCCGTGATAAGTCTTCTTCCCTCCTCTTCTTCTTCCACCCTATAGTTAAACAGTTTACGCGCTAAACTTCTAATAGGCTGCTTCTCTCTTACTTCATATATTTTTGCAGATAAAACCATGATTATCACCAAGCTAATTAGAAAGCTTATATGAATTATATTTCTGGAAGAATTATTTATGTTTGAGGGACATATAAGTGCTGATTCGAGAAGTAATACTGGAAAATTTCATGTCCTATGAGTTTGGAAGAATTCCCCTCTACCCAGGGCTCAACATTATTACTGGTCCCAATGGCGCCGGCAAATCCTCCATCCTATTAGCTATATCAGTTGCTCTTGGAACCAAATATACTGAACGTGGCAGACGTTTAAGTGATCTTATAAGGTGGGGTTCGAAGATAGCTAGAGTTGCTGTGATCATCGATAATAAACCTGTAAATGGCCGTCGACCATATGGAAAAATAAGAAGTAACACTATTAGAATATCCAGATATCTCCGTAAAGATGGATCTTACTGGTTTGAAGTTAACGGTAAAGTTAAAACTAAAGGTGAAGTTCAAGAGATTCTTAAAACCATGGGTTTCAATCCTGACAACATGCTTATAATAATGCATCAAAATATGGTTGAAGAGTTCGCCATAGTGTCATCTAAAGAGAAACTTAAATTGTTTGAGGATGCTGTTGGACTAAGCGGCTATAGACGTAGAGTTTTAGAAATGAAGGAGAGATTGGAAGGGATTTCAAGGGAGGAGGCAAATGTCTCCAGTCTACTGGAGAGGGCGAAGAGCACACTTGAATATTGGAGAAATGAATATGAGAAGCTTAGAGTTCGAAGAGAGCTGTCAGCTAAGATCAAATCTCTAAACTTGGAGTTGGTGTGGGCTAAGGTTGAGAAGAAGAGGCGGCAAATTTCAGGTTTAGAGGAGGATTTGAAAAGGCTTCTTCTTCAATCACAGAGCATTGGCGATGAAATTAACAGGATTAATTTAGAGTTGAAGAAGACTGAAGATCGCTTGAGAGTTTTCGAATTTGAAAGAAAGAAAACCATTAACCTTTTAGTTGAATCTGCCAGAAATATCGGTAGAGGCGACGTTCTCTCCTCCCTTAAATTATCCAATCAGCCTCCACCAACAACATATAATGTGGATTTAAATGTTGAATTGGAAAGGTATACTCATCTACAGGAGCTTTTAAATGAGCTTTCAGACATGTTCAATGAAATTTTGGAGAAGTATGTAGATCTCAAAGTCAACTCTGGTATTCTTAAATATAAATTGGGGCTTTTAAATTCGGATATTGAAACTTTAAAGGATCGGTTAAATTATGAGAGAAGAGAAGAGGAAAAACTTTTAATGGAAGCTGAAAATGCTGGATTGAAGCCGAAGCTCATCAGAGATCTCAACGAAGTTTTAGACGAGTTAAGATGGACTAAAGCAAGGTTGGATGCTGTTGGAAAAGTTTCACCTGAGGCTGAAAAGCTCTATAAATCATATTTAAATACCGTTGAAGATTTGAGGAGGAGAGTTGAAATTTTAAGGGAAAATAGGAAAATGGTGATGGAGGAGTTAAATATTCGAGTAAACGCTTGGAAGAAAGCTTTAAGCAATATATTGTCGAAGGTTGATAAAGTATATGTCGAAATATTAAGGGAGATAGGTGCATATGGCCATGTAAAATTGGTTAATTTAGAGGATGTTGAAAACGCTGGCTTAGAGATTCTCGTAGGATTTAAGGGAAGTTCACCTTCAATTTTAAATGGTTTCTCTCAGAGTGGAGGTGAAAGAACCACAGCTGTCATGGCTTTTCTTCTAGCTGTTCAAAGCTTCATAAAGTCGCCTTTTAGAGCGGTCGACGAGTTCGATGTACACATGGATCCTAGAAATAGAGAAATTATATCTAAACTTCTTCTATCATCCTTTGCCGGCGATGGGCGAATTCAATGTTTAGCTATAACGCCGAGTCCAATTATGATGGATGTGAAAAATATACATGTAATATTTGTTCAGAATGTTGGAGGCAGATCCACGCCGAAGGTGGTTCAAATTGGGGAAGAAGTCTGATAAGAGGAGGATTGAAAGGATAGTTAAAGCCTGCAAATATGTTATAAAACGTGGTTCCGATCCATTTGAAGTTGATGTTCCACGCTACCTTAAAGTTTTAAGAAGTTACATTGAAAGTTCCTTGTCACCTGAAGATCTCGCTTTAGATCTTAACGCTTTGGAAAATGTAAGTAGAATAGTTGAGCTTCAGGGAGACTGGATTAAAAGTAGATCCTCCACCTTATATTTCGATCCAATGCTTATCGAGTGGAAGATTAAATCGATGAGTTTAAAGAATCTTGCAAAGGTTTTTGCTTCAGCTTGGCGGCCTATAGTTTCCATTTCTCTAATCTCCAATAAGGGTTTTGAGACTGCTGCCAATTATTGGGTTAATCTTCCTCCACTTAAGGGTAGATGGGGCCGTCTTCCAGAGGCTTCTGTGGGAACCGAATTAACTTCGATTGAAGATCTAATTAGGGAGAAACTTGCCTTGAAAGGTTCCTTTTCGGAAATGTTGGAGAAGTTTTGGGAAACTTTAAAGAAAAAATATGTTGAAGGAGGCGTTTATTATTGGAATTTTATATGTTCAGAGGATTTTGAAAGTTCGCTGCTGAAGGCTTACATGCTCTCTTTTCTCTCCACTTACGGCTACATACATTTAGAGTTTGATCCATCTTCTAGAGATTATATTATAATTCCAAATGAAAGGCGAATTGAATCTGAAAACTCATATTCCATTACTGTTTCATTCAGTTTTGATGAATGGGTTAGGAGGTGTAAATGTGAGTCGAAAGAGAATTGATTACTTATCCAAGCTGAGAAGAGCTGTCCAGCTTCTTTTAATTCAGAGGCATAGACGTCCGGGAGTTAAGGGTTGGGAGCTTAAACGTGCCTTGGGTAGACGCTACTTGAATATTATAAAGCTTGTAGATGAGGAGTTGGCTAGATTCGGTTTAACTGTGAAGACTATTTTTACAGGTGATGTTTCATCTCCTACAGCTGAAGATTATGATAAAGCAATTTTCCTCGTAACTTTTAGGGAGCCCGCTAAAATTTCTGATGTTTTAACAGCCGGCCTAAGAATAGATGATGTAGGAGCTTTGGCAGCTTCTCTAGCCTATATCAACTCGAAAGGCGGTTCCATTAATAGGAGGGAATTGGAATCGATTCTTATTGAGAAATTGCCGAGGTGGAGGGTTGACTCTCTCATCGACCGGTTTATCAGGTTAGGCTATTTGGAGAGTGAGGGAGAATTATTGAGGATTGGGTGGAGAGCTAAAGCTGAAATCGATTTAAGCCTTCTCTCCCTGAATCTTCTATCCTCTTCTCATGAAGGGTAGCAGTTTCTTTTTCTTCATCTCCAATTATTCTTTCAAGTTTATTTGATATCTCGGTTAATATGTGGTCTTCTTCATGTTTGCTTTTTTCTTTTGAGATGAGCTCTTTAATTTTCAGCGGCTTCTTCACTCCGAAAAGAGTGTATGGGCTTCTTCCTCTAGGAACTTTAATTGTCCTTCCAGCTCCAATTCCTATATTTATATTTTTAATTTTTCCTGCGCCACCTATCATCGAAATGTCTTCTCCAATTCCTAGACCTGAAGATGTTATGGGCAGTATTGTTCCAACATCCAGTATTCTTCCTATAATTCCCTTTTCAACGATCAGTTCCCTTATATCTCTAAGTTCAATCTCCCTATGTTTATGTCTTATAAATTTGAACTCCATCACTATTCTTTCATTTGTAATATAGTATTTATGCGCTTTTCGATATATGTTTGTTAAACCTAGACCGATGATTCCGAATATGATTCCCAAAATTTCACATGATACTCCATATTGAATTTTAATTATTATTGCAACTATTATCATAAGGCTTCCTATAAGCAACCATTTAACCGCCGATTTTACAAGAAACATTATTATAAATGGAAATATGTTCATTAATGTCCAAATAATCATCTTCATTTGATCTTCCGACAATAATTCTACATTTAAAATTTGCAGGATGCTTCCAACAATATAGTTTGCTTTAAATATTAAGTAAATGTTAATTAAAATGGGAACTAAAAATATAATGTATAAATCCATGAATGCTATTGGATGGGGCTGAATCTCCATTAAAACGATTTCCTTCTCCCTTAAGTTCATGTTTAGCCTTCACCGAATACTATTGATGCCTCCTCATTTTAATAGCTTTACATTAAATATTTATGGACTTTTCTCTCCGTCAGTAAGATTGAAATACAATTTATAATTATTTAATAATAAGCTTCAAACTGTGCAGGGTGTTCATTTTGAATGGGAAGGTCAAGTGGCATACATTGGCTTCAGACGAGACAATGAACATGCTGAAAACTTCTCTTGAAGGATTAGATGTTGATGAAGCTAAGTTAAGGCTTGAAAAGTATGGTTTAAATGTTTTGAAGGAGAGAAGGAAGGTTACTGCTTGGCAGCTGTTCATAGGTCAATTCACCAATTTTCTCGTTCTCCTCTTAATCGTTGCAGCAGTAGTTTCAGGATTGATTGGAGAGATCATAGATTCCATTGCAATAACTGCAATAATAATTCTCAATGCAACTTTGGGCTTCGTTCAAGAATATAGAGCTGAAAATGCTCTTGAAGCGTTGAAGAAGCTTGCCACCCCAATGGCAAGAGTGAGAAGAAATGGCATGGAAATAACGGTTCCAGCTGAGAAGATCGTTCCAGGCGACATAATCATACTTGAACCTGGAGATAGAGTTCCAGCCGATGCGAGACTCATATCATCCACCAATCTGGAAATCGATGAATCCATGCTGACAGGCGAATCAACTCCAGTTAGGAAGAATAGCGATATTCTTCTACCCGATGATACACCTGTCAGTGAAAGGAGAAACATGGTTTTCATGGGCACTCTCGTCACCATGGGTTATGGTGAAGCCGTCGTAGTCTCCACAGGCATGAATACGGAGATGGGTAAAATCGCTTTCATGGTGCAGGAGGTTGAAGTTGAGGAGACTCCTCTCATGAGAAGGTTGAATAAGTTTGGAAAGCAGATTGGAATCATCATAATTATTCTATGTATTTTAACTTTTATTCTAGGGGAACTTAGAGGGCAGAATCCTATTGAAATGTTCATGTTGGCAGTGGGATTGGCAGTATCGGCGGTGCCTGAAGGTTTACCGGCAGTGGTCACAATTACATTGGCTCTTGGAGTTAAAGATATGGCTAAGAGAAACGCCATAGTTAGACGTTTATCATCAGTTGAAACTTTGGGATGTACCACTGTGATCTGTGCAGATAAAACTGGAACTATGACGAAGAATGAAATGACTGTTAGAAGAATATATCTTAATGGTGTTCTAGTCGATGTAACCGGTTTGGGCTATGATGTTTCCGGAGATTTCATTATAAACGGTGTGAAAGTAGATCCTAAAAGTAATTTCCAACTATCCCTGCTCTTAAGGATAGGGCTTCTATGCAGCCATGCCGAAGTATACAGGGAGAATGGTGTTTGGAAGGTTGTTGGAGATCCCACTGAAGGAGCATTGGTGGTGGCAGCATATAAAGCTGGATTTGACAAGCATGAAGAGTTGAAGAAATATCCGAGGAAACATGTTATTCCATTTACATCTAAGAGGAAAAGGATGACCACCATTCATAAATCGCCTGACGGCGTCTACTTTGCCTATGTGAAGGGTGCTCCGGAAATAGTTCTAGAGCGATCCACACATATATTGGAGGGGGATGTTATCCGTCCATTAACAGAGGTTGACCGTAAAAAAATATTAGAAAACTTTGACCTTATGGCGAAGAATGCGCTTAGAGTTCTCGCTTTTGCATATAGAGTTTTCGAAGAGGAACCCGCCGAATTGGATGAAGATACAGTTGAAAGAAATTTAATCTTTGTAGGTTTAGCTGGAATGATCGATCCTCCTAGAGATGAGGTTAAAGAAGCCATTATGGAGTGCCGTAAAGCTGGCATTAAAGTTAAAATGATCACTGGTGATCATAAATTAACTGCAGTTGCAATTGCACGTGAAATAGGCTTATTGAATGGAAAGAATTTCAGGGTGTTGACGGGTAGAGATTTAGATGCAATAAGCGATGAAGAATTATTGAATATTGTTGACGATGTAGATGTTTTTGCAAGAGTTTCACCTGAACATAAAGTTAGAATTGTCAGAGCATTGAAGAGTAAAGGTCACATAGTAGCCATGACAGGCGACGGCGTTAATGATGCACCTGCATTGAAAATGGCGAATATTGGTGTAGCGATGGGTATTAAAGGGACAGATGTTGCAAAGGAGGCTTCAGATATGATTTTAGCTGATGATAATTTTGCCACCATTGTGAGAGCGGTTAGAGATGGCAGAGGCATCTACGATAATATTCGAAAATTTGTTAGATTTCTCCTCGCATGCAATTTCGATGAAATCATGGTTATCACCACATGTATGCTTGCAGGATTGCCTCCAGCCCTCCTCCCACTACAAATTCTATGGCTGAACATTGTAACTGATGGAGGTCCAGCCGTCGCTTTAGGTATGGATCCTCCTGATAAGGATGTCATGGAGAGGCCTCCACGTAATCCGAATGAAAGTTTACTGAGCGGTATGGGTCTATTCATAACTGTCTCTTCAATTCTCCAATATGTGGGAACCATGGCCTGCTTCCTTCTAGGATTAAATCTTCTCCATGACACTGTTGCTGAAGCTAGAACTCTGGCTTTTCTTCAAGCAGTCTTCTTTGAGCTATTTGTAGTTTGGAATTGCCGTTCGGAGAGACATAACTTTATTAGGGTTGGTTTTACCGGAAATCCATTTCTATTAGGCTCAGTTATAATTGGTTTACTTCTAACGGTCAGCATTGTTTATGTTCCCTTCCTCCAACTGGCTTTCCACACTGTTCCCATGACGCTTTCAGATTGGCTGCTTGCCGTAGTCTTCGCCAGCGGTGGATGGATAGTTCTCCCAGAACTCTTCATCCGCTCCCCCCGTAGCGGTAAGCCTAGTTGATTCATCTTTCACTTTAGATTTTAATCCATGAATCAGTGAGGATATATACTGGTAGATTTCTGATGCATGCTCTACGGCTATTCTTGCCTCCATCTCCTTAAAAATAATGTTCGGCTCCATTCCAAGTCTTCCATATTTAATTGTCTTCTCCACATTTCCATTCAGCCAGATACTTTTAATAATATATGCTCTGATTATTCTCCTCTTTTCAAGCCTTCTTATCCCTCCGATAAAGTTCAGGATTTTCTCAAGATTCTTCATGGGATCTCTAATTCCATATCTTTCTAAAAATATCTTCTCATATATGTGCATACATTTTTTAATTGTTTCAACTGCATCTTGTAAACATTGATCTACTCTCATCTTCCTTAAGGCTTCCCATGCATTGAAGAGTGAATTATAAGCTTCCTCATAAATTCTATCTATCTCTTTTATACTTACCATGCCGTTTTCCTCGCTTAACTATATTAATCAGTATTGTTAATAATTGTTTTAGCCGATGATGACGAAGAGACAATCTGAAATGTGAAGATTCGACGGTCTCCTGAGGCTTAAACATTAAAGCTTCACTATAGCTATCTTAAATATTTAAGTATGTTTTCTAATATTTTCGATTTTGAATGGTGGAAGTCCATTAAAATGCCTTTAAAATGTAAAATAAATTAATAGTCTGCATCATGTTGAATCGTTGCTATTCAACGTCCCTGAGGAAAACTTAAATGACGAATTCCTCTCTCTCCACATATCTATTTTTAATTCCTAAATGTTCAACTTTGAATTCTTCTCCGCCATATAACTCTGCCTTCTCCCTTCCAAAATATAGGGCTGATGCTATTCTTCCAATTGCATCGGCTTTCATTATTCCGCTTCCACTTGCAGCTCCAACCACTATTAGATTTCTCTCCCCAAATATTACTGGTTGTCCGTCGAAGGTGTTTATTGCATATTGTCCTGCCCATGCATTTATGGGATTTGCATCTTTGAATTGGGGCATATATGCCGATAATACTGGATATATTCCATATCTGTAATAGTTTTCTTCAGGTTGAGGCTCCTCCTCCAATTGGAATGGTCTGTTAAAGTCGTCTGCATATCCTATCCAGAAGGCTTCCTCCTCTATGCTCGGCTTAACATATATTCTTGGATATGGAAGAATTGTGAATGGTATGCATCCTTCACGGTTAAATCCTTCTGCATATAGTAATCTTTTAAGTTTCTCTTCTTCAGCCTTAACGACGAATATCTGTCTCTTCTTAGGTTTTTGATATGAGTCTACTCCTATCCCATCTAATAGCTGATCGGCCCATACTCCAGTGGCAACTATTATCTTTTTTCCTCTAATTATTTTACTTCCCATTCTAACTCCCGATACTTTAGCTTCCTGCCAGAAATATGGTTCTCCTGGAAGTTCAAGTTTGATTTCTGGTTCAACTATGATTTCATCTACTTCTGTTCCATAAATAACTTCTCCTCCCATCCTTAGAAATTCCCTCTCATAATATGCTACAAGTTTCTCCACATCTATTTTCCCTGCTTTCGGAACCAGCAACCCTACGTCTATGTTCTTTAAATTCATAATTTCCGCTTCTTCACTTTCTCCAGCTTTAGTATTTATGTTAAGTTTCTCTTCAATTTCCCTTCTATCTATAAGTTTAAATTCTCCTCCTCTTCTCTCCATCTCCTTCAAGTCTGCTTCAAGCCTTTTATACTGGTCTTCTTGGAAGAGCCATAAATATCCCGTCCATCTCATCCCCAAATCTACTCCGCTCTCCTCCAATCTTTTATAGAATTCTATTGATGAGTTAGCCAATTTGAAGTTGGTTTTTGAGTAGAAGAAGCTTCGAAACATTCCTCCACTTTTAGCAGTATTTCCTTGGCCTGCAGCAGGTTTTTTATCTATAACTAAAACTTTTTGATTTGGTTTCTCCCTTTTAATATGGTATGCTGTGGCAAGTCCTAGAATGCCTGCACCTATGATTATAGCATCATATTTTGGCAAATAATTATCACCCTACATGAAGTAATATTAAAATCAATTTATATTTTAGGAATCAGAACTTTCTCCATTTCCTCTTCTTCCCTGTCTTGTTAACCTTTATGCTTCCCCCAATTGTGGGTATTAGTTTTTCGACGAATCTTTCTTCTAAAGCATGCAATTTCTCATATTTTTCCAGAAAATATTTCTTCGCCTTCTCCACAACTTCCTCCATTCTCCTCTTTCCAACGGCTATTTGGTTGAACATTTCTTCCATAAATCCCCTAACTTCCGGCTTAACAACTTCTGGAACTATATCATTTAACGCTTCTATGAGGGCTTTTCCTAGAGGGGTAGGTATACATCTCTTCCTTTCTATATAGAAGTATCCTCTGTCAATGTTCGTTTGTATATGATCCTGTTTTGTGGCATCTGTTCCTATACCATATTCATCCATTTTCTTCAACAGTTCCGCTTCTGATAGATATGGTGGAGGCTCAGTTTCCCCTTCAATAATATTTATCTCTAAAATTTCCACTTCCTCCCCTCTCTCCAATATTGGTATATAATTCTCCCCAGGTTTCTCGAATGGATAGATGGCTAGATATCCTTCTTTCGATACAGTTTTCCCTCTTAAAATGAAGATTTCACCGTTAATGTTTAAGTCTAATCTTCTATTCTCCACCTCGGCGTCATCGCTCACCGTTGCCAAGAAATGTCTAACTATAAAATCATATATTTTCCATGCTTTTCCTCCAAATTTTCTTGTAATTTCATCTTTCTCAGCAGATCTTGTCGGATGGATTGGTGGATGCGCCCTGTCATCTCTTCTCCCCCTAGTAGGCTTTATAATTTTCTTTTCAAGAATCTTAGAAGCATATTCTCCATATATTGAATTCTTTATGAATGCTTGGATTCTGCTTTTCAGCTTCAATTTTTCAGGATATATTTCAGTCTCCGTTCTCGGATAGCTTATATATCCATTTCTATACAGATTTTCAGCTATATCTAAAGTATTTTTAGATCTTATGTTTAAATATCTGCTCACCCTGCTTTCAAGTTCAAGTGTTGTTAATGGTTTCGGAGGCTTCTTCTTTCTCTTCTTAACCCTAAACTTTTCAACCTTTGCTCTACGTGCATCCTTTATTTTCCTATAAATCTCTTCGACTTTTTCTCTTTCATTTATTCTTCCAGCTTTATGAATTGCCTCATATATGGCTCCATAAATGTTGACCTTTGCCTTTAACATGTAGAATTTTTCAGGTTTGAACTTTTCCCTCTCCCAAGCTCTTTCCACAACTAGATATAGCGTTGGACTTTGGCATGGTCCATAGCTTAAGAATCTTCCATATGGAAGTGCTCTTGGATTCCTCCTTTGAATAGACATGGTTATCAGCCTTGTGAAGGCTGCGCCGATGGTTAAATCGACTATCATCCTTGCAAAACATTTTTCAGCCAGCATTCTCTGAGGCTTCCTAGGCTTTTTAAACGCATCTAAAAGTTCCTCTTTCACGGTGGAGTTGAACCATAGCCGCTTAAACTCCACATATGGATTTACACTTTTAACTATGTCCATGACTTCGAAACATATACTCTCTCCTTCGGTATCAGCATCCAAAGCCAAATATACTGTTTCAACATGTCTTGCAAGTTTCTTCAAAGCATCCACATAGCTGATTGAAGTTCTCTCAATAACTCTTATAGGGTTAATGTAGAAGAGAGTTTTCGGATCCACTTCTCTCCAAGAATTATATTGGGCTTCAAAGTCATAATTGAATATGTGGCCTTTCAATCCTATGGATATCCATCTTCTCCCTTCTCTCTCAAAGGTATAAAATTTTATTCTTCCCATTCTTTTAGTTCTATACTTACCTTCTGAAAGTGCTCTGGCAAAGGCTTCAGCCACTGAAGGCTTCTCAGCAACTATAAGTTCATCTGCAAATTCATATATATGCAAAATGGATGCTCCCTCAACTTTCACTCCGCCTTCTAGCAAGCCCCGGCTTTTCAGGTATAAGTTTCACATCGTCAAAGATGCAGTTGTATCCAAGTTTTATTAGGCTTATTTGCTTTGCACATCCCTCCTCATCTTCCTCCCAATCATATCCCCTTATAATTGCCACAGGTATTCTCTCAACAGTCTGTCCAATTACAAGTTCCGCTGCCCCGGCAAGTTCATCAGCCACAGCCTGCATCTTAAATTTCAAAACATATCCATATGAATCTTCCCTATGCTTGTAATCTCTAATCGGCTTCATTCCGGCCACGCCGATAGCCATATCTATCTGGGCATATCTGTGAGGTCTACTATATGTGTCGCTTATTATTACAGCTATCTTCCTTAAACCTGTAATTCTCTTTATCCCCTCCCTTATCTTATATGCTTCTCTATCAGGATCCCTTGGAAGAAGGGCGCAGATATCCGCTCTACCTGCAACATTAGATCTATCTACACCTGCATTCAAACATATATGGCCGAAATATGTTTCGACAATTATGAATGGAGGCCTAATCTTCAAAACCCTCTTAGATTCGCGGAGGATCACCTCGACGAACCTCGGATCCTTCCCAGTCATCTCTCCAATCTCAACAGCCCTCTCACTAGGCTTAATATCGTTCAAATTAACAATTAAACCGTTAGCTTTACTTATTATTTTATGTGTTATTACAATGATATCTCCCTCCCTTAACCCAACCCCCTCACGTTCAGCGGTTTCAACAATGATTCTGGCTACATCATCCCCCTCTTTAACCTCAGGTATCCCCTCCAAACCGATTATTTCAACTCTTCTAGGCAAATCTATGCCACCAAACCAAAATCACCTATAAACCTTAAATTCATTTCGCATTGAATCACAGTTTCATTTTCCCTATTTAAACAAAATTTTAAACTTTTGTTTAGAAACAGTGAATCTTAAAACTCCTTTTAACTCTATTCTAATTTATTTGACATTTAAATCAAAACTTCTAATAATATAGAACATGATAATCCTTAAAAATTCAAAAAACAAAATAATTGTAACCAAACACTGGTTAAACCATCCATGTGTTTGGAGGAAGAAATATGAGTTCGAAAAAATTAATTCCAATATTAGCAATACTATTGCCACTACTACTGATAATGACAAATCCAATAGTGACGGTAGCAGAAGAAAACGAAGCAAACCTTTCCCTAAGATTCGTAGATCAATTGGGAGACCCATTAGAGAATGCATATGTGGAAGTATGGAACGAAACAGGCAACACTCTCCTCTTCTCAGGAAGAACAGATAGTAACGGATGGCTAAACGCTACTATCACAAAGCCGACAACAGGTAAATATAATATCACCGTTAAATGGGATCCTGAAGGAACAGATGCCTTCACCGTTTATGAGGCGAAGGGGCTAACATACGGCAACTTAACTGCCTCACCTTCTGACACTCTGCCAGGATATAACTGTACTGAGGACGGATATATAGTTACAAGGGTTCTAGCCGTCTACTTCACTGCTAAAGATATTGCTGGCGATTTTCTAGGCGGATTTACCACAACATTTTACTATAATTACAGCGGAAACGTATACTCTGTTTCCGGTAAGCCTTCAAAAGAAGTTCTAGCCAAAATCCCATACGACTGGTCTTGGGGATCCAATAAAACTTGGACTTTACGTGTATATTGGGATGTTGAATATCTGAAAATGGTTCCTCCAGCCTATGTGGATGGAACCAACGTCACCGACTATGATATTTGGCCGACAGAGACCTATATGAACTTCACATTAGTTAAAGATGCAAGTAAATTGTCCGTTGGTCCCACAGCTATACTGCCAAGCAAATACGGTTACCTCAATGTAACAGTTGATGTTCACCCATTCTATATGCAACTGTACGATTGGTTTGAAGACAAATTGAAAGCTTTAACCTCCGGATATAGCATCGTCAAGGTTTCAATTCATGATGCCAATGATCCATCGAAACTTTTAGCCACCACAATTACCAATCAAAGTGGCTATGTAACTATAAGTCAATTTCCAAATGTAACTTCAGCCATCACAGTATACTGGCTTAGCCACGAAATTCCAGTTAACTCCACAATGATAGTTGACCCTACAGATTATAATGATCCTGCCAATCCGTTGAAGATCTACTGCCACTTGGTACCCGTTACAATTACTCTGAAGGATAAGAGGCCAACTCCTGGAGTTCTTTCAAATGCAAAAGTTATAGTTACATGGCCGAATCTTCTAACCCATGAAACGGAGAGCAATACAAGTGGAGTTGTACAGTTTCCACCTGCAATTGATAACGTTTACTATTTGCCTTTCGGTGATACAACACTTGATGTATATTGGTCTATAACTCCAGAGGATCCGGCCTCCTGGGTGTTGGTGAGATCAGCAGTCTTCACAGTTGAAAACAGCACGAACTCACCAGGCCTTGTAGATGTATATGTAGACGGAACTAAAGAGTTCGACGATACCGATTCTGTGGTCTATGATTTAATATGTGATGTCTATGATGCTCATTTGGCATTAGTGGACTTAAATGGTGATCCACTGGTCAGCCCCACAGTGGTATTGCAACATCCATCCGGTGCAACATCACTTGTAACAGCTTCTCCAACAGGCACATTAACGTTGGTGCAGGTGCCTGGCGGTGTATGGCATGTTTCAGTGGTATACAAGAACATGTGGTTCAAACCATATGGCATGAGCGATGTCTTCAATATTACAGATAATATCTATGAGGCTGTTGAATTTGTCTTTCCATTTGTAAACATGGATCTCAAGATGGTTAAGTGGGCTACTGACGATTATGGAATATATGGTTTAAATGTTTCTATAAGTTGGATGGGCAATGCAACGATAACTGACGAGGACGAACTCTATGAAGCAGGTTGGACCTACACTGACCAGCAGGGATGGGTCAGCTATGAGCAAGTTCCAGTTGGTGTAGCTATAAGTGTTGATGCTTGGGCAGACGCTGACTATTCATGGTTTGGCATAAGTGAAAATGTGGATGTAGGACCATATGAGGATGAAGTGGTCCTATCACCAGAAAACTATGAGGGTGTATTCCACGTACACATCTACGACCTGGTCGTAAAGTTCTATGATTTATGCCCAGGAAACCGTATGCCAGATCCGCTACCCTACAGTAATGCGACAACCATTATGTACGTAGAGGGTGAATGGGCTTATCCAAACACTACAGATCACAATGAACTTGTATTCTACAGCCTCAACCAGACCCACATGTTCGTGGGCGGCGTTGATAATGCTTACAATTTAGTGGTCTATTGGGCCGGTGTAAGAGTATTCAACAATACCCTTGAAATTCCTGTTCTAACAGACCCAAGTGTAAGCTATGCGGAGATACATATAAACTGGAGAGTATATGAAGTATCCTTTGACCTCTGGGACTGGAAACATGAAACTGCTATGGACAATCTGAATATCACAGTAATGTGGAAAGGATTTAACATGACCTTCTTCAATGAAACAGCATTTGAAGGTGCCTATGGATACTATCCTCCAGTAGAAGTTTATTTTGATGTCCTCAACTATAGAGACCTAATATATGATATAATCACAGGAATGGAAGTTCCCTCCGAAGTTTATCAGTTGTACACTGTCTCACTAAACTATACAGCAGAAAACTTAGTGTACATCCCAGTTTGGATGCTAAAGGATGTTATAGGCACCCCGATTAGCATTGTAGTAACTACGATGCCAGGTTTCACCGCCGATGTACCAAGTAGTGTGGAGCCATTTGTTGTAGGTTGTTTGACGAGAGGCGAAGTGTTTATAAATGGTACTTTAGAAAACTGGGAAGACTCCTTAATTGCAGGAGAATTAATGTATGAAGCTGAGGATCTGTTTGACGATTACCTCTGCGGCTCATCATCCCTCGGTATATTGAACTTTACTGGCGAGGCGACAGCCTGGGCAGATATATGGAGCTATGATAATGAGACACAGACCTTCGACATGAAGGTTTCAGCTTATGATATGTCTGTAAGCGTCATGAATTGGCTTGATCAGGCTCTCAAAGACTTTACAGTTAAGGTTTATTGGAATGATGGTGGCGATTTGACGTTCTTAACTGAGACGTTGACAGACAGTAATGGTAAGGCTACCTTTGACATCATATTCTGGGGTAACTGTACTTGGTACAGACTCATGGCTTACCGTGAACCTGCGGAAGGTGAATTGCCAGACGACCTTGTAGGTAAGTTTAAGCTGGCTGACGATGTTATAGCCACTGCTGACGAGCATGTAACTGAGGATGACTTAGAAGTTGAGTTACCATTCAACGAATACATAGGCTTACAGGTGCTGTCTGCAACTGGTAAAGTTCTGAAAGAGGCACTTGTATATGCAGTGAGATATGAGCCTGTGGACAATTCAATTAATGGAACAGTGGCTGAAGCTGGAACTATAGCTGCATTTGGATATACAAGTTCTGATGGATATGTCTATCTGCCTTTCGCTCTTAACGATTATCAGTACACTGTTAGAGCACGCTGGTACGGTGTTAGCGTCTATGACAGCTATGACAAAGAAATGGTAGAGTACAAGATTCTATCTCCGACAGTCTTCTACACAGCATTTACAGATGTCTTCGATGTCTCAATTAGACTCGTTGATGATGTGGGTAGACCATTAAAGGGCGTCTACTACACATTTGCTGGCAAGGGAGCAAATACATATAATATTAGTGGGCAGACAATTGCAGATGGCACCTTTACAGCAACCTTGGTGCCGAAGGGTGATTATAGCTTAAAGGCTGTCTGGACTGACGGTGTCATAGAGATACTTGACTCTGATATAACTGTTGATACGAACATTGTTGAGCATCCAGTTAAATGTAAAGTCTATGATGCAACATTGAACTTGAAGACTCCGAGGGGAACCGTACTTAAAGCTGCTGACATTGCTGTAACCTATCCGGATGGCGAGTCCTATACTGGCACAACCGATGCCGACGGCAAT
>Ga0180301_10000330_pt1 | contig 36905 bp, 32 predicted proteins | sample GuaBasSediGuay16_FD_121797 | JGI IMG/M metagenome (GOLD analysis project Ga0180301, IMG submission 121797) | Subseafloor sediment microbial communities from Guaymas Basin, Gulf of California, Mexico - Guay16, Core 4569-2, 12-15 cm | ecosystem: Environmental > Aquatic > Marine > Hydrothermal... | reverse complement strand
TTATTGTATCACCAAACATTGCAAATTATCTCTCCTTTGGGTCTCTTCAGGTAATCAGAATAGAGTTCGTTTGTTGCCCCTCTGTGTGATGAAGGCCAGACACCTTGGCTTTGATCAGCATACCCGTAAACCCATGCAGTGGTTGGGAAAATCCCTGTGATATTCGCAGCAGCCCTATCACCTCTGTGAGGCCCTAATGCGCCCATGGCGCTTAAAATGTTGGTGGGCTTGATACATAAAGGTCCTTATGGCCGCCTCTCTTCCAGGCTGGAAACCAGAGTCATATGGGGTATCCAAATAGGGGACTCCTAACTTATCCATAAGCGGCTTAACAATGGCGGAGGTAGTCGTGCTGGGCATACACGTAAAGGGATATACATTTACAACGCCGTTGAAACCTTCTTTGGCGTATTCCACTATACCCGAAATACTCAGACATGCCTCTGTACCCACATCAAAGGTAAACAGGTCGTCCTTTTTCAAGATCTTTTCCAGGTGGCCTATCTTGTGGTCATCAGCAAGATCAATCAACTTCTTAACTCGGTTATAAACCTGCTTCTGCCTTAGCTCCTGGTAAAAAAGGTCACCCCAAAAGTCTACCATTCTCTTCAGATATTCCCTAACGGCCCCGAAGCGAAGTTGTTTCAGGTGAAGCCGAAATCCTATCTTGGCATCTCGGAGCCTATCGTAACTGGTATAATTCATCCACTCTGCTATAGATGCATTAACGGCTTCGCCCCCGTATCTTTCCAGCATCCGAATCAAATCCTGATTCGCATGTACATGGGTCCTAACATAGATTTCTCCTACTATACCTATCAGGGGCTTGGGAGGGATGGCCGGATCTATAATTTGCTTCCCCTGTTCAATGATTTCCTCCAGATTATCCAAAATCCGATCAAAGTCCTTCTTTGGTCCATAGGTTTCAAACACATCCTCCATTCTGTGCATGGCTTCCTCGATAAAGGCATCGGTCATGCCCTCTTCCTTTTCATAGGGACGGATCCGCCACAGGAGTCTGTCCAAAATATCGGCCACCACAACAGAAAAATAGGATGCCTTCCTAAGATCGCTAACCTGCTCCTCATCTGTAAGCCCGTCAAGCGCATATCCATCCCTTGTGGTAAGGGCACCTATCCGGATACGTTTGAGTTCAGGAAACGAATCCAACACAATCCGTTGATACTTATTATACATACCGAAACGGCAGGGCCCGTCTGATTCCGGCATGAAATACACATAATCTTCAGGATCGAATGCATCCCCCAGTCTTTCCTTTTCCTTCGTGAGAAAATAAAGAATATCGCCTGTGGTAATCTGACAAGGATAGCATTCCTTACCGGAAGTATATTCCTTTCCCAGGTCCATGCCCTTAAAGGTGTCCATGACTTTGGCACGGATTCCAAATCCCCTGAATGTAGCGGCAAGCAGGTGCCCCCCAATACGATTCATTTGAGGGATCAGGAAGGTCTTATTCTTTACATTAAACCGCCCCACGTTTTCCGTGAGGGTTTCAAAACTGATTACCTTTCCTGTTTCCATATCAGTTTGCCACCTTTCGCGTCTTCAGTTCCATAATACCGTCTTTCTGCATGGTGTTTTCGATCACGTTTTTGTAAGCCTCTAACCTTGTCATAACACCGGCCACTGCACTGTGCTCATCCAGCTCCAAGATGAGATAGGCTTTGTCCTTCATTACATGTTTGTAAAAGTGCTCCAGAAATGAATCAGCCCCACATCCAAAGTTGGTCAGATGAAGGCCAAACATCTGGGGATTCTTCTTCACCAGCTTGGCCGTCCGGATAATCTGAGAGCCAAGTCCCCAGTACATGTTGGGGAAGTCTGAAAGATCAACATGGGACACATCAATGAAATCCATGGGTAGGCCCGTCACCCCTATTTTGGCCAAATTCTGGCCCAATCGGAGATTAATCCTCTCATCATAAAGGTTATAAGGCCTTCCAGTGACCACCACGATGGGCTCATCAGCCGGATGATTCTCTAGAACTGTACGGCCTTTTTGGTAAAGCTCCTTAATAAAGGCATTATGTCTGTCCAGCCCCTCATAGACGGCCTCTCGAATCCTCTTTCTGCTTACCTTGAGTTTCTTGCCCAACTGCTCGGTAAGCTCAACGGAAAGGGTATCAGGGTCATATTTTAGGTGGACTGTGGGCATTAGGGTCTGGGAAGGATCTAGGCCCAAGGCCATCTTTACCATATAAGAATTACTTTGGACCATGGGGCAATAAAATCCCACCTCAGTTCTGGTCGGGGTCGGCATGGTAATAAGCGAGGGCAGGAATAAAAAGTGGGTCTTTCCCATGAGGGCCTTAACATGGCCGTGAGAGACCTTCACAGGAAAGCAGGTCTCTGCCACCATGGTCTCTATCCCTTCTTTGGCAATCTGGGTATTCGTGGGGGGTGTCAAAACGACCCTATATCCAAGGGTATCAAAGAAATGGGCCCAGAACACGGCAGTCTGATGGGCGTAAAGGGCCCTTTGCATTCCCACTGTAAGCCGTCCATCCACCTCCATTATGGGGGTGTCACCCAATTCCACATAAACCCCGGCCATATACTCCTGCCAGATCTTCTGGCGCAAAAGGAAGTAATTTTCCTTTTTCTTCCCTTTGGCCCGTGTAACCTCATAGCGACCGCATTCACCTCCCCAGATGCTCCGTCGGCCATCAAAGTCGTAGATTTTGAGCTTGCACTGGTTATGGCAATTGGGATCGGCGCGGCATATCTTTTCTTTGAACTCCATCCTGTCATTGATGGCACTGTCCAAGCCGCGGAAGCTGCTCATGTCTTTTCCTTCTGCGGTCATCTTTTCCAGAACACTTACCGCTGCGCCATAGGCCCCCAATACCTCCCTGTGTTTGGGAACGATAAGGCCCCGGCCCAAGACATTCTCAAAAGCAGCAACCACCCCCTTATTCAGAGAGGGCCCACCTAAAAACATCACCTTTTTTCCAATCTTTCTCTTGCCCACCACTCGATTCAGGTAATTGTGCACAATGGCATAACACAACCCTGCAATAAGGTCGGTCTGGGGAATGCCTTTCTGGAGATAGGAAACCAGGTCTGATTCCATGAATACCGTACAGCGCTCGGCAAGCTTGACTGGTGTCTCTGAAGAAAGAGCGATTTCTTGAAACTCGCCCACGATGTTGATACCATATTTATTAGCCAACTCATGGAGAAAGCTTCCAGTTCCCGCTGCGCAAACTTTATTCATGTCAAAGTCAAGTGGGTACGTGTTGGAGATATAGATATACTTGGAGTCCTGCCCACCAATCTCAAATATGGTATCGACAGTTGAGTCAATCTCCACTGCTCCCCTGGCATGAGCCGTGATCTCGTCAATAATCAGATCTACGTTTAGAAAGTCTCCTACCACATTTCGACCTGAACCCGTAGTAGCCGTACCCACGATCTCGATCTGATCCCCTAGTTCATCTCGGATGCCCCGCAATAGACGCTGAGTCACCTCTATAGGCTTTCCCTGGGTAGGCACATAGCACTTGTGGACAATCTCCCTATTTTGATTAATGATCGCATACTTGGTGGTGGTAGAGCCGATATCAATACCCAGATACACCTTTGTCCCCTTAGGTATGAAGCCCTTTTCCACCTCATTCGACTCTGGAAACGCCGTTTTCTTCAATTCCAGCCGTTTTCCTATAGGAACGGACATCTGTTCAATCCGTGTGGACCTTCTCAGGGATGACAGATCCATTGTACCTTTCTGTCCTGTTTCAAGGGCCTGAAGGGCCACACCAATGGCGCCCACAGAGGTGTTAAAGGGAGGCACAATTAGATTCGGAAAGTATTCTCTAAAGGCATTTACCTGGAGCTGGTTCTTGGACAGTCCTCCTATAAAAATAATCGGTTCTTCCAATTTCCTGTTGTTCACGATAGTGCTCATGTAATTCCTTGCATTACCCACGTGCAGGCCATGAATGATATCCTCCAACCGCTCTCCACGGTTCTGCAAATGGATCATGTCAGATTTGGTAAATACCGTACACCGACAGGCAACATTGGCAGGTTTTTCGCTCTTCAGCCCCAATTCAATAAAATCCTTTAGAATTTCATCAATGTGGCGTTGTGAGAGGTCCACCTGACCGCTGTACATGGAAGTAGCAAGCCTCTGGGCCTGCTGATCAATAAAAGAACCAGTCCCTGATGCGCACGGCCCATTGGTATTGAAGTGTTCCAGATCCCACCCCCCGTCATAGTGCCTGATCTGAAACAGGGCAGTATCCTGCCCCCCCATGCTGATAATGGTCTTTACATCAGGCTTCACATAAAGGGAACCCAATACCTGGCTGATGGTCTCAAACTCATAAAAGGCGCCTGTCCTTTCACTCAACTTTTTCCCATGATTTCCCGTAAAACAAACCGTCTCAATGGCACCTTCTCCGAATCGCTCCTTCAACTCTTCCAGCAAGCCAAGGGTCTCCTCTTCCACCTTTCCCAAGTGCCTCCTATAAGGAGCCTCATAGACAATCTGCTTATCTTGATTAATCACCACACAATTCAAACTCACCGAACCTGCATCAATTCCCACATAAAGACGATCTCTCATTTTCGGTGCTCCTCGCTGCTAAACAATACTTATAGCATCATAGTGATACAGATTCCAGGCACCATCCTCAATGTGCCTCAGACCAATTCATCCCCACGCCCACATCCACCTTGAGGGGTACGTCCAGGGCGTATACACCTTCCATTTCTTTACGAATGATAGGAACCACTGTGTCCACTTCCTCATCAGGCACTTCAAATAGCAGTTCATCATGTACCTGGAGGATCATCTTGGCACCATATTTCTCACGTCTCAATCGCTGGTGGATATTTATCATGGCCTTTTTGATCAGGTCGGCCGCGGTCCCCTGGATTGGCGTGTTCACCGCAATACGTTCAGCCTCCGCCCTGATCACCTGCTTGGGATGATCAATGTCCGGTACATACCTTCGCCGGTTGAACAAGGTGGTCACATAGCCCTTCTCCTTTGCCATCTTAATCATGCGTTCCTTGTACGTGAGCACGCCTTTGTACCTTTGGTAGTATGCGTTAATATACTGCTTTGCAGCAGAAAGATCAATCTCAAGCTCCTCACTCAATTTCTGGGGTCCCATGCCGTATATGATACCAAAGTTGATTGCCTTGGCGATCCTTCTCATATCCGGCGTAACCTCGCCAGGGTCCACTCCCATGATTTCAGCTGCGGTCTTAGCATGAACATCCTCCCCCTTCTCAAACGCCTCCCGAAATGCTGGATCACCAGAGTAATGAGCAAACACCCTAAGCTCGATCTGGCTGTAATCAGCAGAGACCAGTTTATACCCATTCTCGGCAATAAAGCCCTTGCGGATCTCCTTGCCCTCATCGCCCCGTATGGGAATGTTTTGCAAATTCGGATTGCTACTGCTCAATCTGCCCGTAGCAGCCACCGTCTGATTGAATGAGGTATGAAGCCTCCCTGTAAAAGGTTCCACCATCTTTACCAGCGCATCCAGATATGTGGATTTCAACTTCGAAAGTGTGCGATACCGCAGAACCAACTTGGGCACTTTATGGGGGTATGTGGCCAACTTCTTGAGCACATTCACATCGGTGGAATACCTCTTGGTCTTGGCGGTCTTTCGTTGAACAGGGAGCTGAAGCTTCTCAAAAAGCACATAGGCCAACTGCTGGGGGGAGTTGATGTTAAACTCCATACCCGCTTCCTGATAAATCTGTTGTTCGATCAGAGCAAGTTCCTTTGCCACCTTATCAGACAGAGTTTTGAAAAATGGGATGTCAATCTTGATGCCATTTAGTTCCATGTCCATCAAAACCGGAAGTAACTTCATTTCCAGGTCATAAAACAGGGTCTCATTCTTTTCAGACCTCAGGATCCCATCCAGTATATGCATCAACCTCAAAGTAATGTCTGCATCTTCACAGGAGTACTGCATGGCAGCCTGAACATCTACCTCTGAGAAATTCTTTGGCCCTTTGCCTTTTCCAACGAGCTCTTTATACCCTATCATCCTATGGTTCAAATAGTGCTGCGACAATGCGTCCAGGTTGTGTTGTCTCAGACCAGGATTGATCACATATGAGGCAATCATGGTGTCGAAATGGATGCCTCTTAATGAGATACCGTGCAAATGGAAGACCTCTGCGTCATACTTTATGTTTTGCCCCACCTTGGCCACACCCTCATCTTCCAACACAGGCTTAAGAACCTTGAGGGCCTCGGACACGGACAATTGCTTTGGGGCACCGGGATAACTATGGCCAACAGGCAAATAGAAGGCCTTCCCTTCCTCTATGGAAAAAGAGATGCCCACAAGCCTTGCCCTGAATGGGTTTTCACTGGTAGTTTCCGTGTCAATGCTTACCAGCCCTTTCTCTCTTATCATAGAAACGAGGGCTGAAAGTTCCTCTTTGGAAAGGCATAGCCTATAGTCATTCTCCTTGTCCTCTTTTCTGGATGCAAACTGATCCCACAGGTCCCTGAATTCAAGCTCCCTGAATAATTCAGTCAAGGTTTCTTTCTCGGGGTCTCCAATGTGCAAATCCTCCGGTCTAATGTCTAAGGGTACATTCTGATCAATAGTAACGAGCCTTTTGCTAAGTCTTGCCTCCTCGGCTCCGGCACGAAGGTTTTCTTTTAGTTTGTTACCCTTGACCGCATTAATATTGTCCAGCACATTTTCTAGGGACCCAAATTCCTTTATAAGCTTTACAGCGGTCTTTTCTCCTACGCCTTGAACGCCTGGTATGTTGTCGCTGGTATCGCCAGAGAGGCCCATTACATCAACAAATTGCTCCGGCTCTAGTCCGTATTCTTCCTTCAGGGAATCATAGTCCGTAACCCTGTCCTTCATGGTATCCCATATACTTACACGCGGACTGATGAGTTGCCGAAAGTCCTTATCTCCCGTGACCATGATCACCTCATGACCCTGCTCCTCACACCTGCGGGCCAAAGTGCCTATCAGGTCATCCGCCTCATACCCTTCTTTTTCCAGGATCTTTATATTGAATGCTTTGATGATCTTTTTGACAAGTGGTATCTGAAGGGCCAAATCTTCTGGCATGGGTGGGCGATTGGCCTTGTAGGCTTCGTATATCTCATGGCGAAATGTGGGGCCCTTGGCGTCAAACACTATGGCCACGTATTTTGGCTTCTTTTCCTGGAGCAACTTCAACAGCATTTTGGTGAAGCCAAATACTACGTTTGTGGGAAAGCCTTTGGAATTGGAGAGGTTTCTTATGGCATGGTAGGCCCGATGAAGGTAAGAGCTGCCATCAACGAGAAAAACCGGCTCCTTCTTGGACTCACTTTTCACAGCTTGGTAGCCTTTTTTGAGGAAAAGATCTTGTAGCCCTAAAGAGCTGCTCAAAGCTTACTTGGCATATTCCACAGCCCTTGTCTCGCGAATGACTGTCACCTTGATCTGTCCCGGATACGTCATATTCTGTTCTATTTTCTTGGCTATTTCTTTGCATAGCATAAATGCCTGGTCGTCATCAACAATTTTGCTTTCCACCATTATCCTGATCTCACGGCCTGCCTGGATAGCATAGGACTTTTCCACACCATGAAAGGATGTGGCGATCCTCTCCAGATCTTCCAGCCTCTTGACATATGACTCCAGCATTTCCTGCCGCGCACCAGGCCGTGCACCGGACAGTGTATCAGCGGCCTGGACCAATACCGCCAGGACTGTCTCAGGGGGGATCTCTTCATGGTGTGCGGCAATGGCATGGACCACTTCCTTAGACTCTCCATACTTTCTCGCAAGATCCGCTCCAATGGCCGCGTGGGCCCCTTCCACTTCATGATCAACCGCCTTGCCTATGTCATGGAGCAGCCCTGCCCTCTTTGCCTCCTTAATATTTAAGCCCAACTCTGCTGCCATAATTCCACACAGAAAACCCACCTCAATTGAGTGCTGGAGGACATTTTGGGCATAACTTGAACGGTATTTCAGCCGACCAAGAAGTTTAACCAGCTCTGAATTTATTCCATGGACCCCCAAATCAAATGTGGCCTGCTCCCCTGCCTCGCGAATACTCGCTTCTATCTCCTTATTTACCTTAGCAACAACATCCTCGATCCTGGCCGGGTGGATCCGCCCATCGTCAATAAGCCTTTGAAGGGCAACCTTGGCTACCTCCCGTCTAACCGGATTGAAACCGGATAAGATAACCGCCTCTGGGGTATCGTCGATAATCACGTCAACACCCGTTGCGGCCTCAATGGCCCGTATGTTTCTCCCCTCCCTTCCAATGATCCTCCCTTTCATCTCTTCGTTAGGGAGGTTGACCACGGAAACAGTTTTCTCGGTCACATAATCTCCCGCATACCGTTTTATGGCAAGGGCTAAGATCTCTTGCGTCTTTTTATCAGCCTCTTCACGCGCCTCGTTTTCTATCTTTCTGATGAGTTTGGCAGCTTCATGCCGGGCCTCTGATTCCATTGATTGAATCAAGAGCCGCTTTGCATCCTCACTGGACATCCCCGCGATCTTTTCAAGCTCCCTTCTGCGTTCTTCAATCAGTCGCCCGTATTCCTCTTCCCTAGCTCTCAGGTCCCTTTCAATCCTTTCTATGGACCGTTCCCTCTCAGATACCCGGCTCTCCCTCTTTTCCAACTGATCCAGCTTCTTATCTATATTTTCCTCTTTATGAAAAAGCCTCTTTTCCTGAATAAGAAGCTGCTCTTTCTTCTCTCTTGTCTCCTTTTCAAACTCTACCTTCATTTGGTAGAGTGTGTCCTTTGCCTGAAGATGGGCCTCCTTTTTGATAGTTTTGGCCTCTTTTTGGGCATCGGCCAGTATTTTCCTTGCATACTTTTCTATGGACTCAACCCTGGACTCCGTGAGCTTCTTGCGCACGATAAAGCCCACCAAAATGCCAACAATCAAGCCAGCTAGTATCAATCCTACGCCATATAATACAGACATGGTATCATTCAGCTCCTTTTCTATATCATATCTCCCGTAGGTTTTTGGAAACCTCACCCCTGCGTTCAAAAATCGCTCTTCCCAGTGCATACGGGATATATACAAGCAAGTCCAGCCACTGGAGCCAATCCTTTATGGCTACCTTTCATATTCGACTGTCAATGGGGGAGCATGGGGTGGTGTTAAATATCACAAGAATGATTCAGCAATGGAGACAAATGGGATGTGCACCGTGTGCAGAAAAAAGGTGTGAACCGACCAACTATAGCTGATGAACCAATGTTTCCTGTCCGTTCACTTTACGGTATTGGAAATATTGGCTCGAAAAAGCGAATAACTCCAATCCATTACAATCAGTTTCCCCAAAAAACATCCTTCCCACAAAATACATGTCAAAGGGTTGGACAAAAGCCCTTTGCAGGAAACCAACCTTATATTTAGGAGAATGATCCCTACTCCGGTTCAAACCCATAGTCTCCATAGACACATCTTCCCACTAAGCGTTCCGCCTCCCTCATTGTGTCATTGAGCCAATACGTCTAAGCAAGGCCTCGGTTCTGGACTCTATCGCCTTGATCAGTGTGTCATGCATCTCCTTAAGTTGAAAATACTCGCTTGCTATATGAAAGGCAGCCAATATGGCAAGTTTCTTATCACTAAGGGCTCCACCATGGGCCTTCATTTCCCTTAGCTTCCCGTCCAAAAATTGGGCAATCTTTTCCACATGTTCACTCGATTCCTCACTGAGAAGCTGGTATTCTTGATCTAGAATTTTTACTGTAACTCGCTCTTTCAAGGGCTGCCCCTAACACCGATTTAATCGATTTCGATCTGCTCCATCTTTTCCAGAAGGTGAAGGATCTTCTGTCTTGCCTTATCCCTCCCGGATTTCAGTGCTTCCACCTGTCTGGTAAGGTCAGATATCTTTTCTTCCTGGATCTGAACCTTCTCAGACAAGGCCGCTTTTTCTTTCTTTAGGCCTTGTACCAATTCTAATAAGGCATCCACCTTTTGTTCTAGCACATCAAACTGCTCTATCTCGCCACCCATTTCCATGATACTTACCCACCTTATAAATGATTTTTGCTCATATTAGCCTTTGAGCACTCAAAGGTCAATAAAAAAGGCAGGCCAAAAAGACCTGCCTTTCCAGATTATCCGTGCTATTTTGAGCGGTTACATCGCTTTTTCAGCCACCTTGATGCGCGCAATAGCCCGCTTCAATGCCGCTTCTGCCCTCTGAAAGTCAATGTCCGGCGTTCCCCGATCCTTGGCTAATCTTTCCTTGGCCCTCTCCATGGCCTTGCGGGCCCTCTCCACATCAATTTCAGAGGCCCTCTCCGCGGCATCCACCAGTACAGAAACCTTATTGTCAGAGACTTCTGCGAACCCAGTTGTCACGGCTAGATGTTCTGTCTTACCCTCTGCCGTGTACCGGAGTTCCCCGGGTAAAATTCCTGTAAGGAAAGGCACATGGCCTTCCAAGACACCGAACTCTCCTAGAGAACCCGGAGCCACCACAATTTCCACCTGTTGACTTACCACTACCCTCTCGGGGGTTACGACTTCCAAATAGAGGTTACCCATTGGTTCACCCTTTACCTATTTTACTGCAGCCATCTTCTCTGCTTTTTCTACCGCTTCATCAATGGTACCTACCATATAAAATGCGGCCTCAGGCAAATCGTCATGTTTGCCTTCAATAATCTCCTTGAAGCCCCTTATCGTCTCTTTTACCGGGACATATTTTCCAGGTGTCCCTGTAAATTGCTCTGCCACGTGAAACGGCTGGGACAAAAACCTCTGGATACGTCTTGCCCTGGCCACGGTCAGTTTATCCTCTTCAGAGAGCTCATCCATACCCAAAATGGCAATAATATCCTGCAGGTCTTTATATTTCTGGAGGATCTGTTGGACCTGTCGTGCCACGGTATAATGCTCCTCTCCCAGATAATTGGGATCCAGAATCCTGGAAGTGGAGTCCAGTGGGTCCACAGCCGGATAAATACCCAGCTCAGCGATGGGCCGAGAAAGCACCACCGTTCCATCCAGGTGGGCAAATGTAGTGGCAGGAGCAGGGTCTGTTAGGTCGTCAGCAGGCACGTACACACATTGTACCGAGGTAATGGAGCCCTTTTTCGTGGATGTGATCCGTTCTTGAAGCTCTCCAAGGTCTGTACCCAAGGTAGGCTGGTATCCCACTGCCGACGGGATACGACCAAGAAGCGCCGAGACCTCGGAACCTGCCTGGGTAAATCTAAAAATATTATCAATGAACAGGAGTACGTCCTGACCTCGTTCATCACGGTAATACTCAGCCGCTGTCAAAGCTGACAAGGCCACCCTAGCTCTAGCGCCAGGTGGCTCTGTCATCTGCCCATAAATCAAGGCAGCCTTCTCAATAACGCCGGATTCCTTCATCTCCAAGTAGAGGTCATTTCCCTCTCTGGTCCTTTCCCCCACTCCAGCAAAAACACTGATACCACCATGCTGCATGGCAATATTGTGGATCATCTCCATCATCACCACGGTCTTCCCCACACCAGCACCGCCGAACATTCCCATCTTTCCACCTCGGGGAAAGGGCACCAGAAGGTCAATTACCTTAACTCCGGTCTCCAGAACCCTCACAGAGGTATCCTGGTCTTCAAATGCCGGGGCATGACGATGGATAGGATAAAATTCGGTTGCCCCCACACGACCCAGTCCGTCCACAGGTCTGCCCACCACATTCAACACTCTTCCCAAACATGAGTCACCCACAGGCATCATGATGGGCTTTCCCGTGTTTTTGACTTTCATGCCTCGCACCAGCCCATCGGTGATGTCCATAGCAATACACCGCACTACCCTATCACCAAGGTGTTGAGCAACCTCCACAACCAGGTTGTCTTCCGTATCATCGATTGCAGGATTACTGATGGTCAGTGCGGTCAGCAGCTCTGGGAGTTCCCCTTCGGGGAATTCAACGTCCACGACCGGTCCAATGACTTGTATGACTTTGCCCTCGTTCATATTAAGTAATGCCTCCTTTTTGCCATTATGCCTTTCTAAGTGCCTCAGCCCCGCCTACAATGTCCATTAACTCAGCCGTAATGGAAGCCTGTCTGGCCTTATTGTAGACTAAGGTGAGGTTGTCGATCATCTCTGAGCAGTTCTTGGACGCATTGTCCATGGCCGTCATACGGGCGGCATGCTCACTGGTTTCATTTTGGAGGAATGCATTGTAAATCTGAACACTCAAATGCTTTGGCAAAAGCTCAATCAACAACTCCTCTGCACCAGGTTCAATAAGGTATTCGGTAGCACCTGAGCTGGCCGCTGCCTCCTCCTGACCAGGTGGCTCAATGGGAATGAGCTTCACCAGAGTGGGCTCTTGCCTGACCATGCTCACAAATCTGCTGAACATCATGTAAACTTCGTCCACCTCATTGCTCAGGTAACGCTCAATGAAATCCTTGGCCATCTGGTTTATGAAAGAAATATCCACCTTCCCATAGATATGGGTATGGGAAAGGCGCACATGGAAATCCCTCTTGGAAAAATAGTCTTTCCCCTTTTTACCAACGAGGGTAAGTGTACACCTTCTACCCTGGGCCTCTTGTTCCTTAATCCATTTTTCAGCCTCAGCGATAAGGTGTGTATTAAAGGCCCCACACAGCCCCCTGTCTGCTGAAAAATGGAGCAATTCAACGTTCTTAACCTCTTGCCGTTTTACCAGTAGGGGGTGTATATCTGGCTCTAGGCGGCTTGCCAAGTGACCCAATACTTCGGCGAACTTGCGTGCGTATGGGTCAAAACTCTCCATTCGCGATTGGGTATTACGCAGCTTGGCTGCTGCCACCATGTTCATGGCCTTCGTAATTTGGCGAGTCTTTTTGACTGCGCCGATTTTTCGCAAGATATCTCTCAGTGTTGCCATAGGAACATCTCTTTCACATCAATTTAATCTTTTAGGAAGCTGCCTGGAACACGCCCTTGAATTCATCCAGGGCATTTTTGAGCTTGTCTTCCAGTTCCTCAGAAATATCGTTCTTCTCCTTAATCTCTTTCAGCAACTCAGGGTGCTTACTCTCCATATACTCCAACATCTGCTTCTCGTAGTCGGCTATGGATTCCACAGGCCATTCATCCAGATATCCATGTGCCCCTGCAAAAAGGATGGCAATTTGTTTTTCTGCTGGCATAGGCTGATACTGGGGTTGCTTAAGGATTTCCACCAATCTCTGCCCACGGTTCAACTGCTGCTGTGTGGCCTTGTCCAAATCGCTACCGAATTGAGCAAAGGCCTCCAGCTCTCTGTACTGGGCCATATCCAACCGAAGCGTACCAGCCACCTTTTTCATGGCCTTTGTTTGGGCTGAACCGCCCACCCTGGATACAGACAGGCCCACATTAATCGCCGGCCGCACACCCGAGAAGAAAAGCCCCGGCTCCAAATAAACCTGCCCGTCTGTAATAGAAATCACGTTAGTAGGGATGTAGGCCGAGACGTCTCCTGCCTGGGTCTCGATGATGGGCAAGGCGGTTAATGATCCGCCCCCTAGCTCATCATTCAGCTTAGCGGCCCTCTCCAGCAATCTGGAGTGGTTGTAAAAGATGTCACCGGGAAAGGCCTCACGACCCGGCGGACGTCTGAGTAATAGAGAGACCTGACGATAAGCAGCCGCCTGTTTTGACAAGTCATCGTAAATGATAAGTGCGTGTCGCCCACTGTCCCTGTAATACTCCCCAATGGCACACCCAGAATATGGTGCAATAAACTGCTGGGTAGCAGGGTCGCTGGCGCAGGCTGCCACAACGGTAGTGTATTCCATGGCCCCGTGTCGTTCCAGGGTGTCCACCACCTGAGCCACAGTGGACTTCTTTTGGCCGATGGCCACATAAATGCAATAGATATCCGTGTCCTTCTGATTGATAATGGCATCCACACAAATGGCCGTCTTTCCGATTTGTCTGTCGCCAATGATCAGCTCCCGTTGCCCCCGTCCTATGGGCGTCATGGCGTCAATGGCCTTAATACCCGTGTACATGGGCTCTTTAACGGGTTGGCGCGCTACCACACCTGGGGCCACCATCTCGATTCTGCGATACTCTGTCGCATTGATAGGTCCCTTGCCATCCAGGGGCTGACCCACCGCATCAATGACGCGGCCCAGGACAGCCTCACCGACCGGGATCTGGGCGATTCTCCCAGTGCGCTTGACTATGTCCCCTTCCTTTATCTTGGAGTCATCTCCCATAATGGCCACGCCCACATTGTCTTCCTCCAGATTCAGGCATAGGCCATAGATACCCCCGGGAAACTCCAGCATCTCCATGGCCATGGCCTTCTCAACTCCATACACACGGGCGATGCCATCACCTACGGAGAGGACCACACCGGTCTCGCTTACCTCCACCCTTTTTTCATAATCCTTGATCTGATCCCTAATGACCTGACTTATTTCTTCTGCTCTGATCTCCATTAGTTATATTCACCCCTTTTTAATGATTCTTTAAGCCCCTCCAATTGGGCCTTTACACTGCCGTCCAATACCATATCGCCGATCTGTACCACGACTCCACCTATAAGTGAGCCGTCTTCACTGACTTGCGGTATCACCATCTTACCCGTAAGTCGTTCAAGTCCCTGTTTCAGTTTTTCAAGGGCATCCTCTTTCAAAGGCCTGGCGGTAATAATCCTGGCCCTGGTGATATTGGAGACCTCGTCGGTCAATTTCCTGTAATAATCCGTGATATCGGCTATGGCGGCTATCCTGTCCTTATCCAACAAAACTCGCAAGAAATTTTTCACTACATCTGGAAAATCCGACTTGGCAAGGACTGCCTCCAGCACGTTTTTGCGTTCTTCAGTGGAAAAGATCTTACTGGAGATCACACGATAAAACGTCTCATTTTCATTACAAAAACGGGAAAATTCCTCCAAACACTTACCATAGGCCTCATAATTCCCGTCCTCACGGCCAATACCAAACAATGCCTTAGCATATCTTCTTGAAATCTTGGAACTAATCAATGTAACTTCTCCACCCTTTCTATAAATTCATTGACCAGATGTTCCTGATCCTTATCCGTAATCTCCTTACTTATAATCTCCTCTGCCTTGCCGGTGGCAAGGTCAACGATTTCTTCCCTAATCCTGGCCCTTGCGGCCTCCATCTCCCTTTGGATAGTAAATTCGGCCTGTTGTAAAATCTGTTCGGCCCTCTCCTCCGCTTCTTTTATAATTCTCTCCTTCTCGGCCAGGCCTTCGGCCTTGAATTGTTCGAGGATCTGCTCCTTTTCAGCTTCAAAGGCCTTGAGTTTCTGCTCGAGCTCCCGCACCTTGCTTTCAGCCGCTTCTTTTCCCTTTCTCAATTCATCCAGTTTGCGCCGAATCTCTTCTCTACGCGAAGAGAAGAAATCCTTCATAGAACTCTTCCGAATAACCACAAACAGGATGATGACCATCAGGGCGAAATTTATACATCTAGCCAACAAGTCCTTTAGATCCCCTCCTTCGTGAGCAGCAGCCTCACCCCCATGCTCAGCAGCCCAAGCCAATCCCGCGGGGATCCAAAAAAGCGCCCCACACATTACATATAATACGATACTTCTATATATCCTAAACAAGCCCTTAAATCGGCTCATTGAATGCTCCTCCCTAATATCTTTTCAACAAGTTCTGCAGAAAAGGACGCTATTTGACCTTCTAGCTCCTTTCTCACCTCTTCCATCTTGGCTTCAATATCCTTTTTTGCCCCTTGGACCTTGTCACCTGCCTTTGCCATGGCCTCGGCCAAAATGGATTTTTCCTGCTCCAGGCCTTCCTCTTTAATACCTTCCTTTTCCTGGAAGCCCTCTTTGCGGGCCAACACCAGACCCTCTTCTATACGCCTGGCATTCTCTTCAGCCTTGGCCCCATATTCCTGAATCATGTTCTCCAGGCTCTCAAGCTCTTGATTTCGTTTTCGAATAATATTGCGGATAGGTCGATACAGCAAAAAGTTTAATACCAAAAGGAGAAAAAGAAAATTTGCAATTTGGTAGATTAAAGAAATGTCTATCTGTAGCATGGCAAACGCATCCTTTTTCAAACTAATCCAATAGGTTCAGTCCCAACGGGTAACGCCTTTTACAAAAAAAAAATGACCTTGTCAAAGCTTTTTTTCTGGATCACAAATTTTTGTGGGGCACTTAGGAAATAACCGCCACCTTCTTTTCGTCACCTGTTTCCGCTGTTCGCATCTTGCATGTACCTTCAAATATAACGCCTTCATCGATGATTACGACAGGCGACTGGATAGTACCGAATACCTTTCCAGGCGCATGAACCTCAATTCGATTTTCAGCGGTAATACTTCCTTTTATTTCTCCGCTAATAATAATTTGGGAAACCTCAATATCGCCCTCAATAAAAGCCGAATCCCCAACAATAAGGGTACCTTCGCTGAAGATCTCCCCTTTGAAACGGCCATCAAGACGTACAGTCCCTGTAAAAGAGAGCTTTCCTTCGAACTCTGTCCCTTCGCCCAAAAAGGCATTCATGTCCTCTTTTGACTTCTTCATGGTAACACCCCGTCCCACAGTGTTGGCTCCATACCACAAGCCTTTCTATTTTGCAAGAAAAATCACAAAGTGATAAAAACAGATAAAATTGATGTACTTTGCATCACTCAATTAAGCATTTTACCCCAAAATTTCATTAGGTAGTCACCCTGTTTCCAAACAACCATGCCATGATCCCAGTTTGAAGGTGGATTCGGCCATTGGTTTTGTAGTTACTGAAACATGAACCGCCTCATACGGATATTCATCAGTACCCCGAGCCCTGCCATGGTGGCTACAAGGGAAGATCCCCCGTAACTGAATAACACCAATGGGATTCCCACTACAGGCAAAAGCCCTGTGACCATCCCGACATTTATGACCACTTGCCAAAAGAAAATAGAGGTGATACCCACAGCCAGCATGGCCCCAAACTTATCCTTAGAACTCCTAGCAATATAGATTCCCCATAGAATAATGAGAAAATAGAGGGCCAGCAGGAAAATGGCCCCAATAAACCCCCATTCCTCTGCCCACACGGAAAAGGCAAAATCCGTGTGCTGCTCAGGCAAAAAATGGAGTCTCGTCTGAGTACCCTGGAGAAAACCCTTTCCCCATAACAGCCCACTGCCTATGGCGATTTTTGACTGGTTAATATGGTAGCCTGCGCCTAAAGGATCCATGTCTGGCCTCAAAAAGGTCAAAATTCGTCTCTGCTGGTATGGCTTTAAATGGATCCATACAAAAGGGGCCAGCACCAATATCGAAGTAATAAGAATAACAATAGATTTCCAATGAATCTTGGCCAGGAAAACTATAGAGGCCCCTACCAATACAAGTAGCAATGCAGTGCCAAGATCCGGTTGCTTAACCACCAATAGGAAAGGTGCAAGAATCATGCTAAACGGTTGCCAAAGGTCCCTCAACCGGTATTCTTTGAATTCCCTTTTCTCACTAAAGAAACGTGCCAGGGCAATGACCAATGTGATCTTAACCACCTCAGAGGGTTGAAACGAAATAGGTCCCAAACTAAGCCATCTTTGAGATCCAGAGGATATCTTTCCGATAAGAAGGACCAAGACCAATAAGCCCACAGAAAAGACATACGCGGGATAGGCCATGCGCTCCAAGGTAAAATAATTAAATGTGGTCATCATCAGAAATATGCCAAATCCCAAACCATACCAGTATATTTGACGGATAAAAACCTGACTTCCCCCCTGGTCTCTTATGGGAAAGGTTGCACTATAGAGATTCAAGATACTGGCGGCAGCTATTCCAAGAAGGATCAAAAGAATAAACCAATCAAAGTTTTGGATAAGCCTTCTGTCAAACATGAAACCTCCTCGGGATTTACCCGCTTATCCTGTTAGCCATAATCATTGGGCGTGCACCTCTGCTCTAAGGGCTGAATCCTTCAGACCCTTGAGATAGGTTTCGATGACCTGTTTGGCAATGGGGGCAGCCCCACTGCCGCCATGCCCCCCGTGTTCCACCAATACGGAAACTGCAATCTTTGGATTGTCTGCGGGGGCTGTAGCCACAAACCAGGCATGGTCCCTGAATTGTGGTAGATCGGATTTATCTTGTCCGTCCTTGTCCAGTCCAACTACTTGGGCTGTTCCGGTCTTTCCGGCCACCACCACACCATCGATAGCCGCCCTCCGGCCAGTACCATGAGGTTCATTTACCACCCCTACAAGCGCCTTTCGGACCAAATCCATATGTTCTTCGGAAAAATTCAATTGTCCATTAATCTTGGGCCGGAAGGCATACAAGACATTGCCCTCTACGTCTCGAACAAGCTTGCTAACCTGGGGTTCGTACAGGTAGCCTCCATTGAACACTGATGAGATTAGGCATGCGGCCTGAAGAGGCGTGACCAAAAGGTAACTTTGCCCAATGGCCAAAGAAAGGGTCTCCCCCATCTGCCAGGGCATACCCCATCTTCTTAACTTCCACAAACGACTTGGGACAAGACCGCCTTTCTCAAATCCAAGATCAAACCCGGTGCGACGGCCGAGGCCCATCTGTCGCGCATATTTGGAAATCTTATCCACACCCAGCCTTCTGCCCAAAGTATAAAAGTAGACATCACAAGATTCCACCAGCGCCCTATGGAGACTCACGCTCCCATGGCCAGATTTCTTCCAGCATCGGAATGTCCGGTTGCCAAGCTGCAGCCACCCCGGGCAATGGATTTCTTCTTCTGGATCCACTACCCCTTCCTCCAGTGCTGCCAATGCCACCACGATCTTGAATATAGACCCTGGTGCGTACAATCCGGCAATGGCCCGGTTCTGGAGTGGAAAATCCTTACCAGTAATCATCTCCTGCCAGGTCAGGGGATCTATACCACCCACAAAAAGATTTGGGTCAAAAGAGGGCTTGCTTACCATAGCTAGGACTTGCCCGTTGTTGGGGTCTATAGCCACAATAGCGCCTCTTTTATCTCCTAGAGAGGCCTCTGCAGCCTCTTGCAGGCCCTTGTCTATTGTCAGATACACGTTTGCCCCCGGTCTGGGCATTTGCTTGGAAATGACACGTATTTGTCTGCCTGCAGCGTCCACCTCAACCTGCTCTCCCCCTCGGATCCCCGCCAAGGAACGCTGCCATTTCAATTCAACACCCGCCTTACCTACCAGGTCTCCTACCCTGGTATCATAGTATCTTTTGCTCCTGAGCTCTTTTTCCGTAATCTCTCCCAAATATCCCAACACATGGGATGCAAAATCCCCCATGATGTAATGCCGCTCTGGGGTTACTGTGATCACCACCCCAGGGAGGTTGAAACGGTGCGTTTCCAAGGCAGCCACCTCATCGCGGGTCAGTCCTCTTTTGAGACAAACGGGCTTAAACGGGGTGGCCTTGCGCATCTTTCTGATCAGGTCTAGAGCCCTTACCGGATCAAGCGAAACCAAGCGCCGGAGATGAGACACTAGTACCTCTGTGTCTTTCACATCCTCCGGCACCACGTAAAGATCATAGGAAGGTCGGTTATTGACGAGCACCGCGCCGTTTCGGTCATAGATCAGCCCCCTATAGGAAGGGATATCTTGGAGTCTGATTCGGTTGTTTTCAGATTTAGTCCTGTACTGGGGCCCATTGAGGATCTGTAAAGACCACAACTTCACCGCCAGGAGACCGAAGGCCACTATGGCAAGCAACGTCGCCTTCCTGATTTGTCTGTTGAGCACCTCAATGGATATGGGGTCAAGGACTGATGTTTTCAATGCCCTATGTGTACCTCAATGCTGTTCCAATACAATCTTGCGCTCATGGTTTGAATCCGATACAGCCACCTTCAAGCGGTCCAGGAAAGAGAAGCAAACTGGGGCTGCCATTGCCGAGACAACAAGAGACAAGATAAGAAGCCAAATATCTTTCCCCTCAAGTACCAGTTGGCTCCCAAGGGTCAATAACATCGCCCCGAATAGTACTTTTTCAACAAGCCATGCCGCCCCTACAACGAAGACTTGTCCCCTGGGATTGTCCAAGTGGAGGAAACGAGATAGCAGTGCAATGCAAGCCAGGGAAATCAGATATAGGAAAACAAAGAGTCCCTTAAAACCACCAGAAAAGGTATCCATAACAAATCCTTGGCCAAAGGCAAAACAGCCTGCTGCCACCCCCCCGCGGCGCAAATAGAGGTAGGCTATAAGGATGAGAATAAGGTCCAGGTCAAGCATGGTAGACCCAAGGCCTTCCAACCACCTACCTTTCAAAAGGATAAAAAACAGGCCGGCAATCCATGTAATTATGTAAAGCAAAATGTTTCTTTTCTCACCCATTAATCAAAGGCCAACGATTTCTTTAAAATGACAAGCACTTCCTCCAGTTTTGAAAAATTTACGGCTGGCTTCATGTCAATATCTTTGAAAAGTTCCCCAGGGCTATCCTCCACCTTTATGACACGGCCCAATGGGAGTCCCTTTGGAAAAACACCTCCCAGCCCTGAAGTCACCACCTGATCCCCTATAATAACGTCACTGGATTTCACGATATATGCCACCTTACACCGCTCCGGAAAAAGCCCCTTTACCATGCCCCTGTCCCGGGAACGCTGCAGCAGACAATCCACAGAACTGTTTTGATCTATGATGAGAAGCACCTTGGAATAATGGGCTGATACCCCCACAACCCGCCCCACAACACCCAGTGCGTTGACCACCGGCATGTCCACCTGGATGCCGTCTTCTTTTCCTTTATCAATAATAACCGAACGAAACCAGCCACTGGGGTCCCTACCGATCACCTGGGCCGCAATCACAGGCTCTTCAAAGGTCTGCTTGAAATTCAGAAGGGCTTGAAGCCGCTTATAAGTAGATAGAAGTTCGTGGTAACGGGTATTTTGCATCATAAGCTGGTTAACTTGCTTTTTCAGCTCCTTGTTTTCGCGGCGCACATCTACGAGGTAAAAATAGTCAAGCCAAAAATTTTCTATGGCATCTACTGCACGGGTGAAAAGCTTCTGGATGGGAGATGTAATTTCGACTAAGAATCGGTCCAATGGGTTCCACTGTCGTTGGGTTTCTGAAGCGGACGACAGCAATAGGAGGGCTATAATGCAAAACAGGGCCCATATCCAGGCCTTCCTAAAGAATGTGGCATCTCTCAATGACTGCTCTCATACCTCGCTTCTCTATGGGGATAATCCCTGTAACCCTGCGATGCAAAACAAACAATCCGGAGCCACTTTCCCATGGGGCTAGGCCCATTATCTAATGGCCACTTCTTTCAAAATTTCCAGATTGTCTAGCGCCTTTCCAGACCCTAAGACCACGGTGGAAAGAGGGTCTTCGGTAATGGTAATGGGAAGTTTTGTCTCCTCCCTAAGCAGAACATCCAGGTTCTTTAATAAAGATCCACCTCCTGTAAGCACAATCCCCTTGTCAACAATGTCTGCTGCCAGCTCAGGCGGAGTTTGCTCCAAGGCGATACGCACCGTTTCCACAATTGTTTCCACCTGCTCCGAAATGGCCTTTCGAATCTCTTCCGAATCAATGGTAAGAATCTTGGGTATCCCCGTAACCAAATCCCTGCCCTTGACTTCGATGGTTTCTATCTGCTCGCTAGGGTAAGCATTTCCAATGGTTGTCTTTATAATTTCAGCGGTCCTGATTCCTATAAGAAGATTGTATTTCCGTTTAATATGTTGAAGGATGGCCTCATCCATCTTATCCCCGCCTACTCGGACCGACTTGCTGTACACAATGCCCGCCAAAGAAATTACTGCCACCTCAGTCGTCCCCCCGCCAATGTCCACGACCATGTTGCTGGTGGGCTCGTAACAGGCAATCCTGCTCCAATGGCAGCAGCCATCGGCTCCTCAATCAAAAAGACCTCCCGGGCTCCAGCCGATTCAGCCGATTCCCTAACCGCCCTCTTTTCAACCTGGGTAATGCCGCTGGGTACACAGATAATGATTCTTGGTCTTACAAGGGTCCGGCGGTTATGGACCTTTCGAATAAAATGCCTCAGCATGGCCTCGGTAATTTCGAAATCAGCGATCACGCCGTCTTTCATGGGCCTTATGGCAACGATATTACCGGGAGTTCTTCCCAGCATCATCTTGGCCTCTTTGCCTACTGCGAGCACCTTATTGGCACCTCTGCCGTTTTTCCTGACCGCGACTACAGAGGGCTCGCTCAGCACAATTCCCTTGCCTTTCATATAAACAAGGGTGTTGGCAGTCCCTAAATCAATGGCCAAGTCATTTGAGAACCAGCCTAAAATTGGATCCAAAAGCATTACTATCTCCTTTCATATTATGACTGTAACCCTAATTTTAAGATCGGTAAAGACCTTATTTATCTTGACAAAGTTCTTGGCTGGTGATTAAATGAAAATTTATATAAAATTTCAATCAAGGACTTGAAAAAACTATGAAACGCACCTATCAACCAAGCAACATAAAAAGGGCCAGGACCCATGGCTTCAGGGTCAGAATGCAAACAAAAGCTGGCAGAAATGTTCTCAAGCGAAGAAGGGCCAAAGGGCGGAAGCGCTTAACTGTGTAATTATTTATGCCCATGAATTCTCGACCGCATCGCGATCATGAGGAAAAGTCTCAATCCTTCTCAAAAAATGAAAGATTATTGAATCGATCAGATTTTGTCAATGTAAATCGGTCGGGAAAACGATATCAAACAGAACATTTTGCAGTGATTCTGAAAGAAAATGGCCTGGGCATAAGGAGACTGGGGGTAACGGTTACCAAAAAGACGGCCAACGCCGTTAGACGAAACCGGATCAAGAGGCTTATCAGGGAATTCTTTAGACTCAACAAGCCGCTTCTCCCGGAAGGTCATGACTTCCTCATTATTGCCAGGAAAGACGCATCAGGGTTGAAGCTGAAGAACGTAACAGAGGAGCTAGGTGGTATCCTTTTTAATGAGAAGTATCGTAAATAACCTAAAGAAGGGCCCCATAGCCCTGATAACCATATACCAAAGGATTATTTCACCCTTCAAGCCTCCGTGTTGCCGCTTTTACCCCTCTTGTTCTGATTATGCCCGTCAGGCCATTGAAAAATATGGGATTCTGAAGGGGGGCATGCTTGCCGTGGTAAGGGTGTTAAAGTGCCACCCCTTCCACCCTGGTGGGTACGATCCATTGCCCTGAAATCATGGGAAAGTTTGCCCAAGATCTATTGGACCTCGCTCTTGGTGGGCTTTTGGAGCCCTTAAGGTGTGCGAGTCCGTAGCAAAATAGAGCTTAACGGGTGAGCGGGCCCTCACCCAGACACCTAATGATTTAAAGGATATATTATGGACAAAAGGATGTTACTTGCATTTGTACTCTCTTTCTTGGTCCTCTTTTTGTGGTCCATCTTCTTCAGCCCTAGCCAACAGCAAGCGCCAAAACCGGAAAAATCGGCAACTAATCCTCCCACAAAAGCCATCACAGAATCACAGGAAAGGGCAAGGCCTGCACCCCTAGCCGAGACACCTCCAGGGCCTGTGACACTGGCCCAGGATATCAAAGAAAAAGAAATTGTGGTGGAGACCCCTTTGTATAGGGCGGTCCTATCCAATCTGGGACCTACTATTAAAAGTTTCAAACTCAAGGGATACCGAGAAACGATAGATCCTTCTTCCCCCCTTGTGGATCTTGTGGATCCCGGGATAAGGAATGAATTTATCCAGATCCATTTCAGTCTGGCCTCATCGCCTCAAAATCCTCCCCTTGTCTTTCAGAGCAATGGAACGGACTTAACCTTAGAACCTCGCTCAGGCCCTGCGGAAATCCTCTTTTATGCAAAAACACAAAGTGGCCTAGAAGTCCAAAAACGATTCCGCTTTTATCCGGACCAGTATCGCATTGATGTGGACATAGAAGTCCTAAACAGGACAATGCAACCCCTCAAAGGGAGGTTTATTGCACAGGTTACAGGTATGCCTCCCAAGAAAAAAGGGGGCTACTATGCGCCCTTTACCGGTCTAATCGCCCTTAGAAACGGAAAAGTCACCCAAATGAAATTCAAGAAAAAGACGCCTAAAAAGGAGTTAACCGGTAATCTTCAATGGGTGGCTTATCAAAAGAACTACTTTATCTGCGCCATTGTCCCGCAGGCGGCCACCAATGCCGTGTTTCAAGGCCAGGAGGATCCCAACTCCGGCAAACAGATCGGTACCCTCTTGGAACCTCCTCTTACTGCCGCACCTGGGGCTGAGTTGAAAAAATCCTATACCTTTTTTCTCGGGCCTAGGCAGCTGACGGTTCTAAAACAATTCGGCAGGGGTCTGGATAAGGCCGTGGACTTTGGCTGGACCAATATCATCGCCAAACCACTCCTTTACGCATTGCGGTTCTTCAACAAATATATCCACAACTACGGTGTTTCCATCATACTGCTTACCATTCTAATTAAGATCCTATTTTGGCCCCTCACGCACAAAAGCTATAAATCCATGAAAGAGATGCAGAAGCTTCAACCAATTATGGCCAAGATAAGAGAAAAGTATAAGGACAATCGGGAGCAAATGAACAAGGAAATGATGGCACTATATCGAACATATAAGGTAAACCCCATGAGTGGGTGCCTTCCCATGATCATCCAAATCCCGGTGTTCTTTGCCCTTTACAGGATCCTAGGTAAAGCCATTGAATTGAGACATGCCCCGTTCATGTTGTGGATAAACGATCTTTCAGCCCCCGACAGGTTATTCCACTTTTCTTTCAAGGTTCCTTTTATGGCACCCCCATATGGAATCCCGGTACTCACGCTTCTGATGGGTGCCTCCATGTACATCCAGCAGAAGATGACTCCTACTCCCGGCGACCCCACACAGGCCAAATTCATGATGTTTTTGCCCATAATATTTACCTTTATGTTCATCAATTTCCCGTCGGGGCTGGTGCTGTACTGGCTGGTAAACAATATACTTTCCATAGGCCAGCAATATCGCATTCAAAAACGAATGGCTTAATGTTTGGAGGACAGATTATGGAACAGTTTGAATTCGAGGGAAAGACCACAGAGGAAGCCATTGAAAAGGCCTGTAAAGAACTCAATAAATCGCGAGAAGAAATGGATATCGAAATAATCGAGCCCGGATCTGCCGGAATCTTTGGTATAGTTGGAACCAAAAAGGCCAAAATCAGGGTAACCATTGAAACTGAAGAAGAAACCACAGAGGAAGATGAACTGGCCTTTGCAAAGAAGACGCTGGAGGACATCCTCTCTCTCATTCCCATGGAGGCCAAGGTCACGGCAGCCAATGAAGACGGAAAAGTCATTCTGAACATTGAAGGGGATAAATCTGGACTACTGATCGGTCGCAAAGGTAAAAATCTGGACGCCCTCCAGTTCATTGTAAATAAAATCGTAAACAGATCTTTATCAAAAAAGGTTCAAGTGGTGGTGGATGCAGAAAATTACCGGCAAAGGCGGCGCGACGCCTTGATCCAGATGGCCCTGAAAATGGGGGATAAGGCCAAAAGGATCAAGAAACCGGTCATGACCAATCCCCTTACTCCTCGGGAACGACGGATTATACACCTGGCCCTTAAAGATGACGCAGAGCTGGACACCAAGAGTAGAGGTGAGGGGTTACTCAAGAAGGTCCTTATCATTCCAAAAAAATCTTAGTGTGAAGGGCAGGCCCACAAGACCTGGAAAGGGCAAAGGGTTCCATAAGCCTACCTCAACAGTTCAAGAATACCTGCTGAGGGTATTTTTGCCTTCCCAGGTAGTGGCCCCCTGTCCTTTGCTGGCCAGGATAAGATCAAAATGGATCAAGAAGCCGATACCATTGCTGCCATTGCCACACCTGTGGGACAGGCCGGGATAGGTATCATCCGAATCAGCGGCCCCGAGGCGCTGAAAATCGCCAAGCGCATCTTTAGGCCAAGGAACTTCCTCACCCATTTCAAGAGTCATCGTCTTTACTTAGGCCACATCTATGATCCGAACACAGGTCTAAATCTGGACGAAGTCCTCCTTTCTTACATGAAGGCCCCACATACCTATACCAGGGAAGATGTGGTGGAGATCAATTCCCACAGTGGTTTTCTCCTACTGTCCAAAATACTGGAGCTTGTAATTGACTCAGGGGCCAGGCTTGCGCGGCCCGGTGAGTTTACCTTAAGGGCCTATCTAAACGGTCGCATCGATCTCACCCAGGCCGAGGCCGTAATTGACCTAATCCGCTCCCGCTCAGAACGAGGCCTCCACCTGGCTTCTCAGCAAATAAAGGGCGTTTTCAAGGAAAAGATCTATGCGCTGCGGGAAAAGATCCTTGAGATCCTGTCCCATGTAGAGGCTGCCATTGATTTTCCCGAGGAAGAAGATACATTCTTGGACAAGGGCCGTTGTTTGACGACCATTTCAGGAAAAATCATCCCTGAAGTGGATGCCCTTATCAAGGCTCATTCGGAAAAAAAGATATGGATTGACGGGATCAACACAGTAATTGCAGGCCGTGTCAATGTGGGCAAATCCAGTCTGTTAAACTGTCTCCTGGATGAGCAACGGGCTATTGTAACTTCAATTCCTGGCACCACAAGGGATATCATCGAATCCAGTCTCACTATTGAAGGCATACCTTTAAGACTTATGGATACTGCAGGACTGAGAAAGGTCTCTGATGAGGTGGAAAAGATAGGAATCCGCCTAACCGAACAAAAGCTCAATGAGGCGGACCTGATTTTGGCCGTAATCGATCAAAGTGAACCCCTCACTCAGGACGATCTTTCGCTCCTTGATCAAGTGAAGGACAAGGCCACGTTGGTGGTATTGAACAAGATCGATCTGCCGGCCGGCATGGATTGGGATAAGGCCTTGGGCCATTTCTCATCGCTCCCTGTGGCAAAGGTCTCCGCCTTGACAGGAGAAGGGATGGAAAGCCTGAAAAAGGCCATTGTGCGCCTTGTCATAGGGCAGGACAAGGACCTTGTATCTTCCTCCATTGCACCCAATTTGCGTCAAACAAGGGCCCTCAAACAGGCCAAACACTACTTAATGAATGCAGCCGCCTGTATTGAGAGCAACGCCCCCCTGGAGTTGGTTGCCCTAGAGCTCAAGAGCGGTCTAGACAGTCTGGGGGAGATTGTGGGAGAGACAACCCCAGAAGAGGTGCTGGAGAATATCTTTAGTAATTTCTGTATTGGTAAATGAGGTCGCCTTCACGGCTATTTTATTCTCAAGCTTATGTAAAAGTATACTTCTAAATTGATTATCGGATGTAAATGACGTCATGAACCGCAGAACATCGAATGTCGAAGGAAAACTTCATCATTCGATATTCCTTGTTAAATATTCGACATTTGTCTTTAACGTGACTTCTTTACTCTTTACTCTCAGAAACTGACCATTTGCAACACGTTCCACCTGAGAACAAATTTACCCTGGCTATATCTCTATCAGGCCTTTCCACTAAAATAGTCCTTCACCTGTTTGATGGCGCAATATTTCCCACACATGGTGCACACATCATTCTCAGCAGGCGGATTTTTCTCCCGATAACGCCTTGCCTTGTCTGGGTCAATTGCCAGACGAATTTGGGCCTCCCAGTCCAATCTTTTTCTGGCCATGGCCATCTGTCTATCCCGCTCCAAGGCCAGCTTGTTCCCCCTGGCTATGTCCGCAGCATGGGCTGCGATTTTGGTCACCACTACCCCCTCTCTCACGTCCTCCACAGAAGGCAGACAAAGATGCTCTGCGGGTGTGACATAGCACAGAAAATCGGCACCAGAGGCAGCTGCAAGCGCTCCACCTATGGCGCAGGCCACGTGGTCATAACCAGTGGCAATATCGGTCACCAGCGGCCCCAACACATAAAACGGAGCAGAATGGCATAGCTTCTTCTGAATCAGCACATTGGCCTGAATCTGGTCCAATGGCACATGCCCGGGGCCTTCGATCATGACCTGGACCCCTTGTTCCCAGGCCATTTTCGTCAAATGCCCCAAGGTCATGAGCTCATGGATTTGGGCCCTATCCGTGGCATCGGCAATACAACCGGGCCGCAACCCATCACCCAGGCTCAGGGTAATGTCATATTTGCGCGCCACCTCCAAGAGCCTGGCATAGTGCTCGTATAGGGGATTTTCCTTGTCGTGATGGAGCATCCATGTGGTCAAAAACGCCCCTCCTCTACTCACAATATCCGTGAGCCGGCCCTGGCTGCGAAGCATCTCCAGTGCAGCCCTTGTAAGCCCACAGTGGACGGTCATGAAATCCACCCCATCCTCAGCCTGGCGTTCAATCACCTCAAAAATCTTGTCCACTGTAAGATGAACCAAGCCACCGGTTTGCTCAACCGCCTCTATGACCGCCTGGTAAATGGGCACTGTTCCAACAGGGACCTTGGAGTTTGCCAAGACCGCTCGTCTGCATGTATCAATATCACCACCGGTGGACAAATCCATAACCGTGTCAGCGCCGGCCTCTATGGAAACCCTGAGTTTTTCCAATTCCTCTTCCAAAACAGCCCTATCAGAGGAGGTGCCAATGTTTGCATTTACCTTAACCAGTAGACCTTCTCCAATCCCGCAAGGCTCCAATCCGGAATGTCTTGGATTATGGGGAATTACCACTGTTCCCTTTCCCACTTGCTCCGCAAGCCATTCAGGCTCTACCTGCTCTTTTTGGGCAACCTTCTCAATCTCGGGAGTAACTACCCCCGCTTTGGCTTTATCCATCAATGTCATTGGTTTTACTTCCTCTTAATCACAAGCTTGAACAGGGCCCAACGGGTTAACAGGCCCAGGCCCTTTTCCTAATACATAACTATTTATTATAGCACATCTTGTCGTTTCATGGGCCATTTTTGTGGCCTCCACGGCATTTTTTCCCATAGCCATACCGGTGGCAAGGGCAGAAGAAAACACGCATCCGCTACCATGGGTATGTGGAGTATCTATTTTTTGGCTTCTGAACCAATGGAACTCCTTGCTGTCATAGAAAAGATCTGCACACTCTCCTTTCAAATGTCCACCTGTAATCACCACATTCGGTCCCATTTGTGCTATTCGTAATGCAGCCTCTTCCATGTCCTGGGTACTTGTGAGTCGAATCCCTGAAAGAACCTCTGCTTCATAGAGGTTGGGAGTAACTACATCTGTCAAAGGCAGGAGATTCTCTCTTAAAAATACAAGCGCCTCTGATTCAATAAGGGGCCTTCCTCTAGAGGCCCTTAGTACAGGATCAAGCACCACAGGAGAAATATGATATCGGGCAAGGCACTCTGCAACAGCCTGCACCGCACCCAGATCACCTAGCATTCCTATCTTGGCTGCATCGGGCATCACGTCTTCCATAACGGCCTCAAATTGATCCTTAATAAATGAAGAAGGGATGTGATGGATACTTCGTATCCCCATAGAGTTCTGTGCAGTAAGAGAGGTAATAATTGTTGCGGCATGGGCCCTAAGGCTTGCAATTGTTCTAATGTCCGCCTGAATCCCGGCGCCGCCTAATGAATCGGATCCAGCTATGACTAACACGCATTTTATCATTTACTCCACCTCTTCGTCTTGCCTTTTGGCTCTACTTTTTAGAACTAACAATGCCTCTTGTCCCTGTCAATTGAAAAGCCTCCAAAAGGCAGCAATTGCCCCTTACATGCGCACCTTGACTTTTTTCGTCCATATACGCTAAACATAACTTTCAACCCAGGTTCAGGCCAAGCTCTGGGATAAGGGAAATGGAGGATTATTGTTTCCAGTAGCCAAAGGAGATAAAAGAGGCTAACTCAGATAAACTATCTTCGAAGAGCTAAGGTAGTTATTTCTCTCCGATATCGAAAACCTAACTCTTAAAACAACCATTTTGAGGCCCCATGCCATCCCATGTATTCTGATGCTTCCATGACCATTTCTTGCTGTCGGTGCAGTTGTCTTGATATAACCCAACTATATGTCGTGGAGCTTGCTCCATGAAACGGCTGCTACGAAGACCCTTTAGAGCTACTTCCTGTTTCATTACCGCAGGCGTCATATTGGTGGTGCTCCTTCTCTATACCATGGGTGTGGGACCATTAGACCTGTTGGAGCTAAAGAGCTACGACCTCCGACTCCGTTCAATGGGTATACGCAAGCCCAGCTCTAACATCCTGTTGTGCGTCATTGATGAAAAAAGTCTCAAAAAGGAAGGCAGATGGCCTTGGCCCCGCTGGAAGATGGCCAAGTTGATTAAGCTACTCTCAGAGGCCGGTGCCAAAGTCATCGCCTTTGATATAGGGTTCTTTGAACCTGACGAACACTTGGACAAAAAACTCTTAGACGAACTGGAAGCCAAGCTTTCAAAAGGCCCCATGGATCAAAAGCAGCTTCTTTCGTTTGTGTTGGAATGGAAGCGCAAATCCAATAACGACTTATTACTAGCACAGGCCATCCAGGAATCTAGGGCCAGGATCGTACTAGGGTATTTCTTTCATATGGGTGTTGGCAGCATTGACTACCGCGTAGAATATGATCAATTGCAGACAGAGCTGTCTCGAATTGAACGCTCAAAATATCCAATTGTTGTCTATAAAGGGCAAGAGCCGGCAAATACCCCATTTACAAAGGCCTATGTCCCTGTGGCCAATCTGGATCAAATTACCCGGGCCGCTGATGCATCTGGATACTTTAATATCTTCCCGGATGCCGATGGAATAGTAAGGAAGATGCCGCTGGCAATTCAGTGCGGAGGTGATGTGTTCTCGCCTCTGTCCGTTCAGGCCCTTTGGAATAGTCTGGACCGACCACAGCTCAGTGTGATTGTGTCAAACTGTCAGGTCTCTGGCATCAAAATGGGACAGAGGTTTATTCCCACAGATGAAAATGGGAACCTTCTAATCAATTACCTTGGCCCGCCTAAAACATTTCCCCATTTCTCCATAACTGACATACTAAGCGGTGACTTCCCTAGGGACTTGTTTAGGGGCGCCATTGTACTGGTTGGGGCTACTGCCGTTGGCATCTATGACCAAAGAAACACCCCCTTTAGCCCTGTCTATCCTGGTCTGGAGGTCCACGCCACGGTCATAGATAATATACTTACCCAACATTATCTCAGAAAACCTGAATGGGTGGGGGTGTACGATGTATGCGCCATCATATTTTTGGGCCTTTTGGGGGCCATTGCTACCGGATGGCTGGCACCCTATCGAGGCGGCATGGTAGCAGGCGGGTTGTTTATTGCCCACGTGCTCACCTGTACAGGCATATTCTGGAGGTACGGCTTGTGGATCAATATCGTATACCCAAGTGTGGCCCTCGCCCTTACCCATGGTCTATTGACCACCTATTATTACCTCACGCAAGCTGACGGGAAAAAAAGGCTAAAAGCTTTGAGAAGAATCCTCAAAAAATCTGAACACGTAAAATTTGAGGGAGAGAAAAGAGAGCTTACCGTGCTCTTTTCAGATATCACAGCCTTTAACCGCCTTTTGGAAGAAGCCGCCTCAGAGGAACTCCTTTCTCAATTCAATGAATATCTTACCATTATGGCCAATATTGTATCTCAGTACGGCGGAACCCTGGATAAATACATAGGTGACGCATTGGTGGTCATATACGGCTCCCCTATTCCACTGGAGGATCACCCACACAAGGCGTGTCATACTGCATTAAATTTGGTAGAGGCCCTTGGACCTCTAAACGCCAAATGGGCAGCCGAAGGCAAGGATACACTTGATGTGGGGATCGGAATAAGCACCGGGTCTATGTTGGTGGGGGCTACGGGTTCACGGCAGTGGTTTGACTATACGGTCATGGGAGAAGGAGCAGACTTGGCGGCCCGACTGGAAGGCGCAAACACCTTTTATGGTACTCGAATCCTTATCAGTGAGGCCACTTACCAAGTGGTAAAAGATACATTCACATGTCTGGAGGTTGATACCATAAGGCCCAAGGAAGGGAAGGCTACTACAAGGATATACACATTACTCGGACACGGAACACTTTCCGGGCCAATCCAAGAGGCCATAGGCTATTTTGAAAAGGCCCTTGAATCCTATAAGGCTCGAAATTGGCAGCAGGCCCTCGACCTTTTGCATACAGCTCTCCACTTGGACCCTTCATTGCACGTGGCTGAGGTTTATATAAAGCGCTGCCGATACCTTGCCAACAGTCCTCCCCCTCCAGGCTGGGACGGCGTCTTTCGCCCTTATGCATAGTAAAGGGAATAGCCTTGCATTGACGGATGAACAAGGAAATAATTTAATTATACTATCGAGCTTCAAGATAAGCAGGTTAGAAAAAGGCCAAAAGGCTATTCTATCATTTCATTAGATTAGGCAGCCAAATAGCTATGCCAGGAAACGACATAATGATCGCCATAGCTATCAGATCGCAAATAATAAATGGGAGAGCCGCCCTGTAAATATCATCCATTGTAGTGTCTGGAGGTGCGACTCCCTTCATCACAAAAAGTAACAAGCCAAACGGAGGGGTAGTAAAGGCAATTTCCAGATTGATTAACATCAAAATCCCAAACCAGACAGAGTCAAATCCTAACGCGTTTACTATAGGCATATATATGGGCACACTGACCATCATCATGGAAATCTGTTCCATGAAGGCTCCAAGCAGAATTAGTATGATCTGCATGGCAATAAGAACCATGATAGGGGAAAGGGGGAGGCTGGTCACAAATTCTACCATCCCGCGTGTCGCCCCGCTAAAGGCAAGGAGCTGACTAAATGTTGTAGAGCCTGCAATGATCATAAACGTCATAACCGTGACCTTCAAGGTCCCTTTCATGGCCTTAACTATTGTTTGAAGGCTTAACCTCCTGTAGGTGCCCGCCAGGCCTATAGCCCCCACAGAACCCATTGCGGCAGCTTCAGTTGGCGTTGCTATCCCTAAGAAAATAAGCCCAACCACTAGAAAGACGATAGTTGACAGCGGCACCACATACTTGAAAAGATCAACCACTTTGGATCTGAGGCTCACCTCCGAGACTTCATAGGCAGGAGCAAGAGAAGGATTGATTCTGCATCTAAGGATAATATAAGAAAAGTACAGTGCAGCCATGAGCAATCCAGGAAAAATACCTGCCAGAAGCAGTTTGCCAATGGATATATGAGCAAGAGTTCCAAGCACGATTGCCAATGCGCTGGGAGGAATAATCATAGCGATGCCACCGGTGCCAAGAATCGGTCCTAGACTCATAGTCTTGCTGTAGCCCCGACTTGACATGGCAGGTACCATTAAGGACCCGAGCATGGCTGTATTGGCCATAGTAGAACCACTTAGGTTGGAAAATATTGTCCCTCCTATCACAGTTAGAAGACTTAATCTACCTGGAAGCCTCCCCATCCATTTATCTACAACATCCAGTGTTTTGATTGCCATCCCAGAATGAAACAGGATTTCTCCCATGAAGACAAAGAGAGGGACAGGGGCTAATGTAAATGTTGTTAGGCCATTAAAAATACTTAATGTCATCTGCCGGAGTCCTAAGGGTCCTCCGAGGAACAAAATGGCTCCAACAATATTGATCAAAAAGAATGCAAAGGCCACGGGCAAGCCTGTTGCCAAAAGAAATATCAACGCCCCAAGGAAGATAAATAAAATTAGCCACCACTCCATAAGGAATCCTAAAGTCCGCTTTTTAGTTCTCCACTTTCCTTTTGCATAATTCTTTCAGATGAAAAGGCCTCATATAATCCACGAACCCGCCTTATAAACTGAATAATCAGAAAAAGACTCCCAAAAGGAATAACTCCAAGAAGCAGAAATTTGGGGACCTCTAAGACTTTGATAACGGGGATGCCCCGTGTGTAAAAGCTCCATGTAGTCTCAGCCCCAAACCATACAAGAATAGAACATACAAATATGCCAATAATTGATGTTGAAATATCAATCAACTTCTGGGATGTGATAGAAAACTTCCTTATTATGATGTCTACCCTCACATGGCCGTCCTCTTTCAAAAGCCATGGGGCTCCCAGAAATGTTACATAGAGAAGGATATACTCTGTTATTTCTGTTACCCAAGTGAGGGGCTGCAAATCAAAGTAACGTAAAACCACTTCTAGGCAGATGGAAAACATCATAAGGAACAGAAGAAGGGCGGCTACTATGGCCATCGCATCAGTGATTCTATCAATCAGGCTCGCTAATTTTCCCTTTGAAATCATCGCTCCCTCGATAAGATAGGGGGACAGGCAGAGGCAGGTCCCGTCCCCCTATGTTATAAAGAGCTATTGACCCAAAAGTCCCTTGTATTGAGCCCCCAGTTCTGGGCTCTTTTTCAAGACCTCATCCCAGCCAGCTTTGTATGCCACCCTGAGATATTCTTTTTCATCTTCAGGACAAAAATTGATTACTTTTACCCCTTTTGAAGTAATAAATTCACGCTCCTCCTTAATCAATCTTGCATAATGATCTGCAGCCCGGTGTTCCACCTGTTTGGCTGTATCAATCATTATCTGGCGGAGTTCAGGAGAGAGCTTGTTCCAGGTATTGAGGTTTACAAGGATACCTACATCAACCTGATAAAAACCTGGGTCAATAATATATTTGGTTACCTCATGCCATCCAAAGTCTGATATTTTTACGGATGGCCAACCATATCCATCTACTACCCCCCTTTCTAAGGCAGTATAGACTTCACCAGGGGCTATTGTCACAGGAATGCCACCTAAGGCCTGAACAACCCCTTTATATATCGGGGTTACCCTTATCTTCATACCTGTCAACCTAGGTCTGTCGATCTTTCTATTAAGATAAAGATGGAATTTGATGCCAGGAGAAAACCGTCCAAGGTAATAGACATTTAGCTTTTTTTGATGGAGCCTATTCAGAAAATCATACGCGCCCCTTTTTCTTTCCTCCCAAGGCATCAAGGTCGAAAGTTTTATGGCATTTGCCACTGGCAGTTGGGGAACATAGTATGCTGCAGGAAGAAGCACTAGGTCCACCATGCCATTTGTCACGGCCTCAATTTGCTCAAAAGAAGGTATTGCTTCAGGACCACCTGCATAATTGATTAACAAATCGCCTTTTGCTCTTTTTTCAAGCTCTTTTTTGAACATAAAAAAGGCGTCGCAGAAGCTGTTGTTTTTAGGTAAGAAGGTTACAGCCTTCAGATTAAACGGCCCTTTAGCTAAAGTTAATGCAGGAGACAATGCGATGATTCCGATAACCAACATCAACACATACGCAAAGATCAATTTTTTAGCCATACTACTCCTCCTTATTTCATAAAATTAGTGGCACACAGAGTTAACCTTCTCCTATTTTTCGTGGATGAATCTCTTTAGTATCTCTATATTCCTCTCTGTCTGGGCCTGAATGTGTGAAACCTGCTCCATATCTATGTGTCTGAACTTACCTATGAGTGACAGATATGCCTGGACGGGTAAAGGATCTTCCACAGGATGTGTAAAATGTATTTTTCCCACCCTATTTTCATATTCCCATAAAGGAAAAATGTTGGTATGAACAGCCTTGCGGCCAATCTCAATGAGTTTGCTAGGAGGGAAGCGCCATCCCGTTGGGCAAGGAGAAAATATGTGGATATAGGCCATTCCCTTTTTTGAGGCCTCAATAGCCTTTTCAAGTTTAGCGTAGTAGTCTTCAAGAAAGGCAGTTGATGCGGTTGCAACATACTCACAGTTGTGCATGACCATCAACAAGGGCATTGGTTTAGCATCTGTCCTCTTTCCCTTTTGAGCTGCACCTACAGGGGTGGTACTGGTCCATGAGCCATAAGGAGTGGTACCGGATCTCTGAACCCCTGTATTCATATAACCTTCATTGTCTACACAGATATAGATCATTTGCTCTCTACGTTCAGCAGCACCAGAAAGGGACTGAAATCCCACATCAGCAGTTCCCCCATCTCCAGCAAAGGCAAGCATTGTTACCTCTCTACCTATTCGGTTGTAGTATCTCTTTAGGCCCGCTAACATGGCAGCGGTATTGGTTAGGAGGGGGTGGAAGACTGGCACTTTAGCCCCTGTCTTACCATTGACTCCCACTGTGCCAACCCCTGCTATGCACCCAGGAGGCAGCGCCACAACAACGTTTGGACCTATCCTTCTAAGGGTATGTCTTAAAAGCAATTCAGAGTTGCATCCCAGGCAGAATGATAATCCTGGAACCACTAGGTCCTCCAGGTCACCCCAAGTGTTAAATATATCGGCACTATTTTTTAGCTCAAGGGCGCCTGAAGGACACGCCTTGACACAGGCAGGATCACCATCGCAAAGGTCACATTTCATAATGTGTTTTGTCAGGGGGTTATAGCTTATCCCTCCATAAGGGCAAACAAGAGTGCAAATTTGACAGTTTATACACTTATCCTCATCCCATTTTACAATTCCCGTTTCCAGATCTTTAAAGAGAGCCCCTGCTGGGCAATTCATAACGCAATAAGGTTCTGCACACTGCCGGCAAAGTGCAAGCCCTAAAGCCCCTGTCTCTTTGTTCTGGAAAACTTTGATTCGCGAATATCGAGCATCAGATATGCCTTTGACATAGTTACTACATGCTTCAACACACTTTTGACATGCATCGCATTTTTGCTCATAAAATGCTATGGTCCTATAAGCCTTGCCCATTTGTCCAATGTCCTTTCTCCATTAACGCCATATTTGGGTCATCAATATACGCGCTGTCTCCAGTGGATTGGCTGAAAGTCTGCTTTTTTCTTTTCCCAAACTCACTCTTCTCCGAATCAATTGATATAAAATCCCTGGATCTAAATCCGTGTTAATACCAAAGGCACCCACCAGGTAGTCATCCTTGAACACAAGCTTCTGGTAGAAAAAACTTGACGGTAGGAAAATTTGATTTACTTCAAAATCATCCTCAGTCAATGGACCGCATAATCCAATGGCAAAGGCGCTGTTATCAAAAAACCTATAAGTATTAGCCACCATACCGCCTGGATAAGGCTTGAGTGCCGGATCTCCTGCCATATCCCCACCTGCAATCCTTCCCTGCTCCACGGCATTGGTAAGG
>Ga0180301_10000329_pt1 | contig 36946 bp, 35 predicted proteins | sample GuaBasSediGuay16_FD_121797 | JGI IMG/M metagenome (GOLD analysis project Ga0180301, IMG submission 121797) | Subseafloor sediment microbial communities from Guaymas Basin, Gulf of California, Mexico - Guay16, Core 4569-2, 12-15 cm | ecosystem: Environmental > Aquatic > Marine > Hydrothermal... | reverse complement strand
GTTGGGTGGGGCTGTTGTGGTTTCTTTATAGGGCTGTGTATTATTTCAAAAGTTCGCCAGTTTTAGGCTTGTGGAGGCGACTTCCAAGCAATAAATTCAACTGTTAGCACAAGAACACTCTCGCTTTAAATTTGAACTTTATACTTTATCGCTTAGGATTTTGGCTTGTTTTGATGATAATAAGATGGCTAGGAAAAAGGAAGCAGAAATATCACAACTCTTAGTATGGCTAAGCTCGATGAACGCAACATCTAGGTCGAGAGCAATCCCCATCGACGAATTACCAGGAAACCTAGCTAAAGTAGTCCCAGCCGCGGAAAACTTAGGCCTAGTGGAAATCGCAGAGAACGGAGTGTTTCTTAGTGCCGATGTTCTGGAGGGAAGAACACCTAGGAAACTCATAGCTTTTCTTAGAAAACGAATAATCTTTGCTGGTATCGCCTCTAGCTTCTTGGTATGCATGCTTGTATTGATTATATTTTCACTTCTAATGCCCACAATAGAACTTTCGGCAACAGCATTGATAATAATACTAATACTCGGTGTTCTTTGGAGCCTTATCTACATAAACTACAGAAGAATACTCTAAACTAAAGCTGAAAGGTAGGGGTGTCCACCAGTGGGCTTATCGAATCTTGTGTAGAGAAAGAACACTATAAAAAGCTACGGGACGTGAGATATATAACATTAATGAGATCGCTAGAAGCCACTATTATTACTGTTTTGAGCTTTCAGATAGAAATTTGTATGTTCTTTGTATTACATTAAACTATTATAAGACAAAATGTAGATATGATGACAGATTTTTCGGTGTTTATGTTTGAGTAGAGAGCCCATAAAAATCTTGCATACGGCGGATTTTCATCTTGGTGCGAGAATGGGTAGTATTGTCCCACCTTCTGTTGAGGATAGCCGAAGAGAGGATTTTTACAGGAATATGTTCTATATTGCTGACTATGCTGTTAAAAATAAAGTTGACATCGTTATCATAAGTGGAGACATTTTTAATAGGCCTGACCCCGCAGGGAAGGACTTCGTAGCTTTCTCAGAGTTTGTCGGCAAGATTGTAAGTTCAGGCATATATGTCGTTGTGATCGCTGGGAATCATGATAAACCTAAGACGACCGGAGCTAGGAATCCTCTCGAAGGTCTGCAGAAGGCGAATCTACCATATTTCTGGTATTTTAAGCATACTCCTGATGAGCCATTAGTCTTAAGTATAAGAGGCAGAAAGATCGGAATAGCGGCGATACCGTATATAGATCCAAAGATTGTGAAGCTTGAGATCGAGATCTCATATGAGAATCTTATTAAGAGATTAGTAGGAAGGTTTGTTGAGAAGCTTAGGGGTATTAATGTTGACTATAAGATACTTATGGCTCATCTCCTATTAGCTGAGGCAAAATTCGCTGAGATCTTCCCAATATACTCCACCGAACCTAGGATTTCTAGGAGGACTCTCCAAGAGGAATTCTTTGATTACATAGCATTGGGCCACATTCACAGACCCCAGAAAATTGGTGAAAAGATATACTACTCCGGTTCCATTGAAAAAATCGCTTTTGACGAAGCTCCAGAACAGAAGTCCTTCTACATTATCGAGCTTAGTGATGGGGAGGTCTCCGTCGAAAGAGTCCCTCTTAAGTGTCGGCCTATGATTGTTCAGCAATTGGAACTTCTGAATGCTAGTAGAAGCGATTTCATAAGAAGTATACATGCTTTATCTGGAATACCTGTGGGCGCCCTGCTTAAGCTTATCATAAGATCCGATGAGGAGACACTTCGGAGTATCGTGGATAAATACTGGCCAGAAGCACAAGAAATCTTGTTTAAGGAGAAAAAGATTGTGGGCTACTGTCTAAAGAAGATAAAAATCGGTGCAGCAACCTCTAAGCCCATATCACCAGAAATCCGAGGGGTTAGGCAAAAAGTATTAGAGTACATAGACAGACTTCAGGCGTCATCAAAGGTGAAGGAGAGAGCTAAGGAGATCGCGAAGAACATCATGGATGAGGTGGGGCTTCCATGAAACTTCTGAGGCTCAGATGTAGAAACATAGCGACATATGATAATGTCGATATAGATTTTGAGAAACTAAGCTACCCAGTGTTTGTTATGGGGAGAACGGGGGCTGGCAAAACAACACTTTTTGTTGATGCGGTCACAGCTACGCTCTATGGACGAGTCTATGGAGAGAAAAGTAAGGAGCTTGCGAAAGAATTCGTCATGCAGGGGAAAACCCAAGGAGTTGTCGAGCTAGAATTCGAAGTTGAGGGAAGGAAGTATAGTATACGGCGAATATTCAATAGAAGAGGCTCCTCACAAGCGATATTAAAGATGATGTATCCCGAAAATAAGATAATAACAACGGGCAGTGACAACGTTACTAAAGCAGTAGAAAAACTTATTGGACTTAACTTCGAAGGCATGATGAACTCAGCTATTGTGCGACAGGGAGGAGTATATGAGCTTATAGAGAGAAAACCTGCTGAGAAACGTAAGATACTCCAGGAAATGCTCGGGATAAAGTTTGAGGAGATATTGAGGCGATTAGACGATAAGCTAAAGATTCTTCAGATTAAAATAAATACTCTTAGGAGCAGAATAGATATGCTGAGATCCGAGATATCTAAGGAGCCAGAACTCAAAAGGAAACTCGAAGAAGCAAGAAAGGAGCTACCTTCTATTCGTAGGGAAATAGACAACCTAGAAATGAAAAGATATAAGCTTATTCGAGAAAAAGATGAACTCCAGAAAAAACTGGGAGAACTACACTCAAAAATTGAGGAGATGAAAATAATAGACCAAGAAATCAGAAAGAGGGAGACAAAGATAGCGAATCTGAAAAGAGAGATGGAGGATGTGATTAGAGAGGCACGGACATTCCCTCCAGAAGCTATAGAGAGAGTAGATGAGATCGAAGAAAAAATTACGAAAATACAGGGGATCGAAACAGAGATTGATCATCTCAAGAGAGAGATTGATGAATACCAGAAAAAACTCCAAAGGTATAGGCGTCTATTAGAAATTGAGAAAAAGCTAGAAGAACTAAGCAACATATCCTCCAAGTACCACGAAACTGACAGAGAGATCGACAAGCTTAGATCGAAAATAAGTGAGATTGACGCGGCCACGAAACAACTAAAAGATGCTCTACAAAAGCTAGATATGGCTGGAGCGACCTGTCCTGTCTGCGGCTCAGAACTTCCACCAGATAAGAAGATTGAGAGAAGTAAACATCTTAATAGGGAACTAAATGAGCTTCAAATACAAAAAGAGTGGCTGGAGAAGGAGCTAAGGTCACTCCAAGCCAAGAGGGAGGAGCTCAGAAAAAAGAATGAGGAAGCCATCCGTCTTAGGGGCGAGTATAGTGCTATAAAGAAGGAACTTGGAGATAAAATCCCAAGTGAGGGTGAGTTTCAAGAATTGATTATGACGCTAAAAGAATTTGAAAGGAGGAGGGGAGAGCTGCTAGGCGCAATACAAGAAGTTCTTGGAGTTAGTAATCTTTCTGATGCTAAGAGGGCTATAAGGAAGATACGTGAACTGGCAACAAGACTGAGAGAAATGAATAGTAAGAGAGAGCTTATAGAGCTCCACGAGGAGCGGATACGCGAATTAAAGGAGAAGCGTATAAACATAGAAAAACAGATTTCGGAATATGATATTCTCGAGAATAGAATCAAAAAACTTGAGTTCGAGATATCAACTATTGAACGCAAATTAAAAGAACTTACAGGCAGAAAAGGTTCGCTGGAAGCAACTATAAGAGAAACTAGCAAAAGGCTTGAAGAAATAAAGGAGAAAAAGAGACAGTTAGAAGAATACGAAGAGGAACTCGAAGAAGTTGAGACTGACATCAGAGCTCACGAACTTCTCAGGAGAAAAGTTTTTAGTCCTGGAGCCCTCCCAGCAGAACTTATGAAGGAGTACTTAGAGTTCATAGAATACCAAGCAAACGAGTATCTTAAAACGTTTGGTCAAGACATAGAAATAATGCTTAAATTGGAGAGGACAACAAAAGACTCTCAGTCAGTTTATCTAGAGGCATTCTCTGGTGGCTTTAAGAGGGATATAAGAACGTTTAGTGGCGGAGAAACTACTCTTATAGGATTCGCTCTGAGACTCGCGATAGGAAAACTTTTGGCTCAGATATTCTCAGTTGCTAGGAGACCTAGATTCCTCATAATCGATGAGGGCTTCGGACCGCTAGATAGTGAGAGAAGAGAGGCTGTGGCCGACGCATTAGCAAAACTATATGCATCTGGAGAATATGAACAGATAATTCTCATATCTCACCAACAAGACCTGAAAAACCATGCTGTTTTCCAGACAGTGATAGAGATAACAAAGGATTCGAGAGGCATAAGTCATGTGAGAGTTAATCCTTAGTTTGCTGTGTTGTCAGAAAAATTTCATGAGATCCGCTTGTTTGCCTATTCTGTGTAATCCTCGTAGGGCCTCCTTAAGCCTATTTTTTACTCTCTGAGGAGAAAAATTATGCTCCTCAACAAGAAATTCTATTATGCCCTCCTCATCAGGTGTCCCAAATTCTATCTCATATCTATCTGTGACTGGTGGGTTTAGAAATAACTGCCTAATTTCGTCGGGTTCAACATCCCAAATCCACTTAATCCTTCCGTGTTTCAGGAGATTGTCCAGCGACCTATACATTCTTATTAGTTTATACGCTGTTTTGGGCCCTATACCCCTAAAACCACCTGGATTAAAATCTGTTCCAAGAAGTATCGCTAGGTCGATGAGTTGCTCCCTTGTGAGTCTAAGTTTTTCTAAGAACTCATCTAGGGTGTATAATTTTGCGGGTAGGTACGGATCATGAATTATCTTCCAGTGCATTATTATTCTCGGCGAGCCATATACTAATGCGTCCCAATCCCGTGTTGTTATCGCATAGGCATCACCCTTCTTGACAATGTAAGCCGCCTGGGCTTCCGCATCATGAGGCGCCTGCACAACAGGTATTCCGAGAAGGCTGAGCAGTTTCTTTGTCTGGTTGATCATTTCATCAGTTACAAACATAGCTCTTTTGCCAAGCTTTATTGCTCTATCAACATCGCCCTTCTTGACAGCCTCTAAGAACTGACCATAGAACTTCTCCTTTTCTTCTCTCCTCCTCCGAAGCACTCTGAGCTTTATTTCAAGTGGTGGGCCATCAAAAACATATACTGAGCGTATACCTAAACTCATCAGACGACACTCCCTATTAAAAATTCCCACTAGATGTGATGTGATTCTTCCCTTCGAATCCACTAAGAAGTATCCATCAGACCCTCTTATCGTAGCGAGCATCTGGTATATCGTTACAAGCGCATCGACAACTATTATTTTCCCTCTGAGTTTCTCGGGATTGATTAGTCGTCCTAAGCCGAACTGTTTGGCTAGGACTCCTAGCTGGATCCCCAACAATACTCACTTGAGGCAATACCTATATATCATCTCCGCCACGGATGCTAGAAGCGTTGCCCTGCTATACTCATTATCGATCATCTCCGCTATTTTAAGAAGAACACTCAGTGTCGATTTGATGTCACCAATCGACTGGGTTATCTGAGCCTCTAATATTCTCTGTAGTATGTATGCTAACCAAACCGGGTTCATTATCTTTTTAGTCTGTTTCTGTGATATTGCTATGAGCTCCTCAGCCTTCTTTCTATCATGAACCTTCATGGCATACTCACATAGAGCCTCAATTTTATAGCGTGTCTCGGTAAATTTCTCTATTGTCTCCTCCAAAAATTCATATACGCCTAGTCTAAGCAAGTCTCTTGTAAGTTCCCGGTAGAGGGCATCCCTCTGAAATACCTCCTCTATTTTTTCGGCTTCTTCTAAGGTTCTCCTTATATAGCTATCAGCCTTCTCTCTTGCTCCCCTACTGATATAGTAGGTGCCGATATCCTTGAATGCTTGAGCTAGTATAAGCGGGTTATCTATACCCCCGACCTCACCCAGCAGGTGTTCAATTATCGGTGATATGTCGATACTCGTGTCCTCAGAGAACGTAGCATTGCGTATTAGAACCCTTAAGGCATCTATACGATCATCGACATCTTTTATCTCAGTAACAAATCTCATTATGAGGCCAAATATTCTGTTGGATTCTTCCTCTAAGCCTCCTTTCTTAAGGGCAAAGTACAGATTTTCTAGCTCTATGAGTTTTCTATATGTTGCCTCAATATTCCTTAGATATCCACGTCCTCTGCCGATAATTATTGTGTCTCTTATGAGTTCTATGTCTGAAAGTGTTTTTGACCACAGAGACTCATCTATTTTTCTACCAAGTTTAGATAGGGCGGATATGTATGTGTTCCTTGCAGATGCCCGATATATGGGGTCTCGTATCGACTCTATTATCTCTTCAACACCATCTAGCTGATTATTCTTAGCCATTTCCTCAACAACGAATTTGAGTAATTCATTTTTGAATTCCTCTGTTTTTAGGAGCTCAACCACTTTTAGTGCCCTGCTGACCTGCTTCTTTGAGATTAGGCGAGATATCACGGCTTTAAGCGCTTCCACTTTAAATTCTTCATGAGGTATCTGCTCAATAATCTCTAGGGCTTCAGATATGTAGCCACGTTTAGCGAAGTTTATGGCCATATCCTTATAGGTCTGTATTTTCAGTTCCTCGTCAACCATCTGTTCTATGAGCTCTTTAGCTTTCTCAAATTGGTTCATAGCAACGGCTCTTGAAGCAACTATTCCTAGGGCACCATCCCTCATTGCTTGATTCTTTATGGAGAGAGCAACTCTAACAGCCTTATCAATCAAGTTCGCAGCTTCGGGTAGTAGCTCTTCGCAACTCATTTATTGCACCAATTCTTCCTTCTACGGGCTTAGAGTGAAGAGTAAATCCATTTATCCTCAAAAATAAGTAGTACAATAGGAAATTTAAAGCTATGCATCAAAAGAATGATGAAAAGAAATTTTTCTATAGGTGTGTTAGCGGGAGATTGAGCATTACGATGCGCCTCATAAGTAGCCTTACATAGTTTCTCGGGAGCTTATTTTTCCTTATACTCTCAAAAAGCATATATAGGAGAAATGATGTGTACTCGGAGATTCTGAACTTTGAGTGGAATTCCGCGATTGATTCAAGGGCAAACCAGTAGTCATCAAGCCCGCATCTACCTAGCATGCATAGTGCGTCGCAGATTTTAATTTTGGTTAGGCATATCCTGAATAGAGGATAATAATATCTTTTCTCAACTCTGATGTATGCCTGCTCAAACGAATTAAGAGCTTCTTTGTATGTCCTAAAAGCATCTTTATATTTTGCGAGATCCATATATACGTCACCTAGTAGGCTCTGAGCACTTCCCAAATTGCTCCAAGTCACCATAGATGCTCCCTTTGTAAGCTCGATGGCTTTTCTGTATGAATCTATGGCTTCTCTTAGTATTTTCTTGGCTTCTAGATAGTTTTCTTGCTTTCTATGGATTCCTCCTAGGAGATACTGTGCTGTTCCTAGGTTGTTTAGAGCAATAGCATCTCTCCATTCGGATAGCTCCAGCGCTTTTTTATAGAGTTCTATTGCTTCTTCTAAAGCTCTTTTTGCTTCCTCGAGCCTTCCTAGCTCCTCGTACAGAGATCCTAACTCGCTCTGAGTATTTCCAAGATTATTTAGTATTGTAGGGTCTCTCCACCCTACCAAACCTAACGCCTCTCTGTAGGATTCTATGGCTTCTCTGAAGGTTCTTATGGCATCCCCATATCGTCCAAGTTCCTTATATGCTACACCAAGCATTGTTAGAGTAAATCCTAAATTGTTTAGTATTGTCGGATTTCTCCGCGTTTCCAGACTCAATGCTTCTCTGTATGTTTGTACGGCTTCCTCGAGCAGTTTCCTGGCTTTAGAATACTGTTTTTGGTCTAAGTATATTCCTCCAAGCATACTTCTAGCATATCCCAGATTATTCAGTATTGTTGGATTATCAGGAGTGAGCTTCAATATTTTCTCATACGAATCTATGGATTCCCTAAACATTTTTTCAGCATCTTCGTATCTCCTCTGAATCTTATAGATTATTCCTAGTTCGCTCTGAGTAGCACCAAGTCGTTCTAGGGTCTTAGCATCGTTTCTCTGAAGGCTAAGTGCCTCCCTATACGACTTTATAGACTCTTTGAATGCTTCTTCAGCCTCATCATATCTTCTCTGAGCTCTGTATATTGTTCCAAGCTCACTCTGAGCGGTACCCAGTCTGCTCCAGACCCTAGCAATTCTCCACTCACGGAGAGCCAAAGCCTTTCTGTAGAATCGCATTGCTTCTTTAAGTGCTTTTTCAGCTTCGTCATACCTTCTAAGTTCTTTATATATGGTCGCCAACTGGCTTTGAACATATCCCATATTGTTCCAGGTTACGGGGGATCGCCATCTCATGCGTCTCAGAGCGTCTTTGTATACTTCCAGAGCTTCCATAAAGACTCTTTTGGCTTCTTCGTATATTCCTTCTTCTCTGTATAAAGTGCCAAGCAAGCTTAACGCGTTTCCGAGCTTATTTAGTATTTGTGGATCTTTCTTTTCAGTTATGTCCAACGAGTTTTTATATGCTTCTATAGCCTCTCCGAGTCTTCTCTCAGCGTCGGTGTATCTGCCTAGTTCTCTGTAGATAGCGCCTAGTTCTGTGAGTGCTTCTCCTAGGTTGCTAAGCAGCTGTAGGTTTTGTTCATTTGTTTTATTCATAGCTTCTTTATACACTTCGATGGATTCTCTTAGAAATTTTTCAGCATCGCCGAACCTACCTACCTCCCTGTAGAGAGACCCTAACTCCGCGAGGGCTCTGCCTAGGTTGTTTCTTGCTTCGAGAGCTGTTCCATTTAGCTGGTTTAGAGATTTTTTGTAGTAGTCTATCGAGATTTTGAGAGCTTCTTCTGCCTTATCATACTTATCTATTTTTCTGTACATAGCTCCAAGTATGTATTGTATGTATCCAAGTTTCATTAAATTTTCTGGTGTTGTTGGTGTTATTGCTTTCATTACTCCGAGGAGAACTCTCTCCGCATCGTCATATTTTGCTTTTTCCTCGAGGACTATAGCATAGCGTATATTCTTCTCTAGGATATTTTTAGGTTTGCTGAATTCTATTTCTTTGTATAATCTAGCAAGAGACTCATAATGCGCTTTGTTATGGTGGAAATCCCAAGCTTCTAAATATCTGTCAAAAGCTTGGTCCTCGTCTATCTCGATAAGTATGTTGATTGCTTCGATGCAGGGATCTATTGTTCTTTTACGCTTATATGTCACCCACAGAGCCCTAGCAACACGATCTTTTAGCAGATTAATATTTTCTCCTACAAGTACATTAAGAATAGCTTTCCGCGCAGATCTATGTATTTTTCTAATCACCTTAGTCCTATCAACTAGTGGCTCTAAGAAGCCTAGTTTCTCCAAAAATATTCGTAGCTCTTCCAGAACCCCACTCTCCTTGCGGGATAGTCCTAACGCCCTACGTATTGTCTGGCTATCAAAGCGCGAGAGCACTGCGATAGCAAATAATGCTTGCTTTCCGGGGTCTTTTATGTGTTCTAAAATCTTATTTATGCATATCTCTATAATACTTTCGGCTGAGCTATTGGACTTCATCTCCTCTATTATCGGTATTGATTCCGAGAAGGTTGCGATTCCTGCTACGCATGAGAGGAGGAGGGGGTGACCATTAACTGTATTAGCTATGAGTTCTCCGGTCTCTCTGTCTATTATTCCTAGGTTATCTAGGTATCTTTCCACATCTTCTTGCCTAAGTCTTTCGAGGGGCATTTTCTCTACGGGTTTTCCCTTGCCGATATAGTACCTAAGTGGAGCAAATCTTTTCTCCCATTCAATTTTCTTTCTGCTAGTTAGTAGAACCAGACTCCTCTTGAGCCTCATTAGAAATAGTATCATTATATCTTCATCAGTTATTTTTTTAGGTCGCTCAGTGTCTGCTTTCTTTTGTCTCTTTGCGAAGTCCTGTAGTGAATCATAGTTGTCTAGTAGAAATACTATTATGTCTGCTTCGCCTTTTATGGCAATATCGAGGATGTCTATCCTGAGGAACTCTGCCATCACATATACATATCGCTCTGGATCCTCAATAATAAGCCCAAGAATTGCCTCACCATATCTCTGCCCGAACATACTGATGAACCAATCTGCTTTCTCCCCAAATCTCTCCTCAATAAGCTTTTGGAGTTTCTCACCATAGCTAACGATAATCTCCGGGTTCCGCACAAATCTTCTCAACCGAGGAATTGTTTTTGCGATAAGTGAAAGATCACCAACAATACCCTCCTCCTTTGACCATGTTGTTCCCTGTCGAACCCTCATATATACCGTATTTAGAATATCAAAGCATGATGTTTCGAGCCCATATTCTCTCAGCTTCTTAGCTATGTCTCTTAGAAGATAGCGTAGCCCGCCTCCATGTGGATAATAATCGCTAAAATCTACATAGACCACTGGGATTTTGTCCTCGAACTCATATTTTACCTTCAGCAGAAACCATGTTTTACCTATACCATCTTCCCCCTCTATCTGTAGTATCTTCAGATCGACTTCGTTACTTCTTATTTTTCCCACATAGCTTCTGACAATATTTAATTCGGATTCTCGCCCCACAAATCTTTGTGTCAGATATCCTCTTGAGACCCCATACCTATATCTTAGATTTTTTCCGCTCAGATAAAACCCCTCCAACCAAAGGTCGGAAAGTTTATAAGCAATAATAGCACCTAATATACTAAGTTGAAAATTGTATATATTACAACAACCAACAAAAAACACATATATCAGCTTAATCCTATATAAAAGACATTCCCAACAATACTACGGTGACGAGGGATGGTGGAGAGGAGTATCCCAGATGACTGGGTAGACTACATATTTAGGAAGAGGAGAGAGGCTGTGGTGCTTATGTCTCAGGGCAAACTTAGTGCTGAGAAGGTATACTTGGAGTTTACTAGGACCCTCCCCGCAATCATCAGTTATGGTTCCGCGGGACTCAATGCTAGCATCAAGATGATAGGTCTGCTACCTAGGGAGGAGATATTTGACAAAGTATATGATAAGCTAACCAGATTTGTTGAAACCAAACCCAATATGAAGCAAGTATTAGAGTTCCTACTCAGCGAAATATATGTTGAGGATTATCTAGATTTTACCAAATTATTCACATTGGACTTAGCGAAAAAGAATACTTGGAGGAATCTAGGTGAAGGTGGTGAAGCAGTCCTAATATTCTTTACACCTCCGACGAAGTCATATATGTTACGCGTTGACGTAAGTGTCCATGTGGACGATAAGTATTTCTGGTATGCAAACATAATGCACGACTTATTCCATGTTGTTCCTAAGAAAGGGAAAGTTGTGTCTCGATACCCAGCATATATCTTCCATATCAAGGAAATATGGGATAAGTCGGCCGATAAGTTTGGAGTGAGAATCTATCCCTAGATTATGAAGTAGTATCTACTATTATGTCGAACTTATGTATGTTCATCAAGGAATTTATTTCTATATTCTGCAAGGATTTCTACTATGAGTTCTGAAGAGCTAGGACTAGTGAATTGTGAAAGCTACTTAAACTAGAAAATGCTATACTGCGTTCTTTACTCGCAGCTTCCTTGGGTCTCCCTAATCTACATATGGCCCTATCTAGTTTAGATTTATATTTTCTCATTATTGTTATATCCGTTCATAGCTTTTCTTGTCTAGGTGATTATGCTATGCTTACATTGCTCATACAGATACCTCAAACATTGATTGAAGATCTTATCGAAATCGCTAAGATAATAGTGATAGTCCTGGGGGCCTTCATAGCTGATCGCCTTGTTTCTAGATACTTAAGATCGTTTGCACGCATAGCAAACATAAGTATTGAGGCTCTAGGAGGACTAAAACTTATAATAAGGTTTCTAATTCTAGCGGTAACACTGATATTTCTCTCGTCAGTAAAGTGGTTTCCCACAGAATACCTAGCAGGGGGAGGAGCACTGATGGGTGCCATCGTCGGTATAGCTCTTGCCACAACAATCTCAAACTTCTTCTCTGGCGCATTTGTACTCTTCTCAAGAGTTATAAGTGTAGGCGACTATGTCAGATTCGACTCTGACGAAGGGCTTGTTGTCGATATGTCTATAAACTTCACTAAGATCAGAAAGTCTGATGGAAGCACAATAATAATTTCGAATAAGGACATAGCGAGCAAGAAGATAGTGAATTTCCGCACAGAGGAAAAAGGCGAAACATACTATGTATACCCACTGGAATTCTCAACAAGCATAGAAATTCCGATGGAGAAAGTAGAAGCGGTAATAGCGAAAATAGAGGAAAAACTCAGAGACAGAGTATCAGACATCAAACTCAAAATCGAGGATATAACAAGGCTGGAAATAAAATATAAGATACTCTTCAAAGTAAGGAACGCAGAGCTGATACCGGAAATAAAAGGCGAAATCTACGAGATCCTAGCCGAGACGCTTCTCACGGGAGGATAGAGCAGATATTCTCTAAATTTTTCTCCAGTCGTGAATTTCTCCTTTTCTGTTCCTTATGACTATATGTATTAATTCTCCGCATTTCGGACAGAAGGGTTCCTCAACAAGGACTCTAGTTCTTAATCCCGTCCGCTCAATTATTAGCTCCCCACAATCGGGACAGTATGTATTTTCATATGGATGAGATGGCCAGACATTACCTACATACACATATAATAGTCCTTCATCTTTTCCTATCTGATATGCTCTTTCAACGGTTTTTGTTGGAGTTTCTGGTGGTAATCCTCTTTCATATGCTTTATACATTGCGAAGTATCTGGTTACATGCCATGGTGTTTCTGGACCGAGTTCCTTCCTTATTCTCCTTGCTATGCTCCTCAGACACTCCTCATCATCATTGACCGTTGGTATCACAAGTGTTGTTATCTCTATGTGAACCCCCATCTGCTTCAGTAGCTTTGCGTTTCTCCACACAATATTTACATCTGCACCTGTCCACCTTTCAATGGTTCCTGGGCACCCTTTAATATCTATATTCGCAGCGTCCAAACCATGCTTAACAAGAAGCTCCACCGATTCTCGTGTCATATATCCATTAGTGACGTAAGTATTGAACCAGCCCCTCTTCCTCGCTAGGGGCATAACATCAAGCGAATATTCCAACAATGTTACTGAAGGCTCATTGAAGGAAAAGCTTGTCCCAGTACTACCAATGCGTCTCATAATATCTATAAACCGCTGGGGAGATACATACTGGCAGCTTCTTACCCAGACCTTAGAAATCTCAAAATTTTGGCACCAAGGACAAACAAAGTTGCATCCCCAACTCCCTACGGTGAGGGCATATTCGTCTGGAAAAAAGTTAAAGAAGGGCTTCTTGCTCATTGGGTTATTCGACATTGAGGATATATTTCCATAAGTTAACACGAAGAGTTCTCCGTCCCTATTATATCTAGCACCGCACATCCCCCTCCTATCAGGAGGAATGACACAATGCCTCTCACAGACATTACATTTAACATAACCATCTCCAACCGGCTCCCATAGAACCGCCCTCCTAGCACACGGGCTTCTAAGAAGAGCCTCTATTTGCCTATCACCATTCATACCAAACACACACCAAATCAATTGAGAATGCTAGCTGAATTTATCAATGAATTTTTTCAGAGTATCCTTCGATCCGAGAAAGACAATCGTATCGCCATTTAATATTTCTGTGTCTTCAGAAACTTTTATCCAGCGGGAGCCCCTCTTTATAGCGATTATGTTTACCCCTAGGGATTCCACATCTCGGACGGTCTTCCCAACAAGTTTTTTAGACGCCTTTATCGATATTAGCTCATCCTCAATAACAACATCAAAAAACGAGCCAAACACAAAGAATCTCTTGGATATACTAGTCGTACTCATAATTTCATCAAAATTCGGATTTGCTGTTAGTAGAGATGCTAATTCATCACTGAATATCCTCACAACGGTCCTTACCCTGGGATTTATTTTCTTTGCTTTTTCAGCTATCAGAGCATTGAGAGTATCATTATTTACAGCAATAATTATCGCACGTGCCTTCTCTATCCCAGCCCGTATAAGCGTATCCGTAAGCGTAGCATCCCCAAAGACTATAGGTCTTCCCTTCTTAAGAAGTTGAATAACAGTCTCATTGTTAACCCTGTCCTCAGGACGAACAACAAGAACATATGGGAGAGAAAGCTCCTCCAGAACCCCAACTATTTTTCTCCCTAGGTGTCCGCATTCAACCACAATAATATGATTCTCCATGAGGGACGCCTTAAGCTCAGCCTTATCCTCGCGAGTAAGAGTCTTCGATTCTACGAAAGCCATTATAGGAGACAGCTCAGCAAAAAGAATGATTATCTGAGCGAAGGCATCGAGAAAACCCTGCGGCTCATAATTAAGTGTTAAAAGGAGAGTTATGTTTCTAACCGAAAGTTCGATCCCAGAAAGCAAGGTTAGGACAAGGGAGAGAGAAGACAAAAAGATGACAATACGCAGCGTATTTCCGATCACCATAAGATAATACTTTAGCTTCTTTAGACCTCTGAGCATAATGACCACAACAATAATGAGGCTGTAAGTCAGACCGTAGAGCCCTCCTCATCGGTCGGCATTTCTCCTTCTCATCATTCTTCCTCATAACCTAACTAACAAAATATTTCTAAATTTCCATATAAAGCTCCTTTCTCCATACGCTTCCTAGACCTATAAGCTATGCGATGGATATCCTCAGTTTTGTTTCTAATTCTTTTCTGATAGCATTGTTTAGCTGTTCTCTTAGCTCTTTACCCATGATATCCTCAAATTTCTCTAGGAGCCTATGTATAATAAGTTTAAGCGCCATTATGCTATTTACGTAGTCTTCCTCCTTAATGCTTTCTATTTCCCCTATATCCCCAGCTATTTTTTCTGAGTAAACCCACCCAATCCTAAGCTTCTTATCATCAAAAACTATGTTTAGTTTTAGCTCATTGGGCATACTATTAACTATCTCATGTAGCACATCTCTAACTATAGCACGACCCATCAGTGCTGCGGCCCTTTTGGTTATTATATTCAGCATTTTTAGTATGGCCATTGTATTCACATACATGTCTGGTAGCTCGACAATATATCCCCTCCTATAGAGGATCTCCAAACAGTCTGATATCTCCCTATCGGAAACCTTTATTTTTTCGATGATATCACCTAGAAATGTTTCTGGCGAGAAGCTTTTAAGAATTTCAATACATTTTTTCGATATACCTATCTTCTTTATTTCCCCGCTTCTCAAGGCGTCAATGCCTAGAGGAGACACGACAAATATTTTTGCGGGGTGTACTTTCCTTACCCTTAGAGTAGTGTATGTCCTTCTTATGAGGCCGGATACGAATCTGTCAAACAGCTCTAAATCGCCTATTAGTGGCTCATAGTGAGCTTTACCTTTCGACAAATATGTCTTGATATCCTCAAGGATATCCGCTGCATAGCTATCATCCATTTCAGGTGGACCACTGAAGAAAATTATGTTGGAGTCTATCCTAGAAATCGCATAGATCTTCCCCCCAACTCTGAATATGATGCGATTTGATGTTCCAGCAACGCTCTCCACGAGAAGAATAATTGTACTAAGAAACCCCCTTAGAAGCTCCTTTCTTAAAAGTGTTTTTGGATAAAGATACAGCAGTTTGTCTCCTCTTATAATCCCAACGGCGAATTTCTGCTCCAGTTCGGCCAATCCTATCATCACTTAAAATTTCATTTTTCTAAGACATCCTTTGAGGATTTTTAGAAAGACATCAATATCTATACCCCTATTCTTTATCATTGTATGACTAATGGAAATCTTATTGTTGTTATCATCATATAGTATTAAGCCAGCAGAGCACTTTGCTAGAATATCTCGCACTTTTCTCCGGATTTTTTTACTTTGTTGTATCACTTCATCGATTTTCCCTAAGTAATCATACATCTCTTCAAGCTTTCTGCTGAGACAATCATAAGTCTTGGTGACCTCTCCAACATCTCTATCCGTTATGAATCCGTCCACAAAGTTCCTTATTTTCTCTCTAACTGAATTAAGAAAGAGATCAGCTACCCAGGCGATATCAGCCGGATTTTTTATCTCCTTGAAAAACATAAGAAGATAGCCTTTCTCTCCTATGGGCTTAACAAACATAACTCCATTCTCCACAAGTATATAGTCAATATCGCCACTCTTAATAACTTCAGACATACTCATCGCTATTGATATTAGACTCCCAACTATGATTGATTGATCACTATCTGGTACTGTTAACATGGGAATACCACTCTTGTCCACGATCGCAACCAGCGAGGGAAACGCTTTCGTGAACATAAGGGCTCACTAGCAATAGTATTTGGCTTAAAGAAAATAACATATCTTTTTTAATAATATTAGACTTGAACACACGAAAACATATAGGGTTTTTAACAGTATTATTTCTAGCATTAGTGTCTACTCTGTTTGGAGGTGGGTTCTGATGAAACCAAAAAAGTTTATTTGGATATCGATGATAATGATACTCATATTCTTGGGAATACAGATGGGTGTCTTATCACAAGAGGAAGTTTGGTTCAATGGTCTAGAGGTCGGAGCCTACTACAGATGGTCTGTCTCTGGCGGAGCTATTTCCATGATAAGCATCTCCGTTGACGACATGTATGTTGAGGAGGACTACACATTGTATTATCTTACTTACAGAGACTCTTCGAGGCCCGATGGTGTCCCCCTTGAGGTAAATTTGACATGGGAGGAAGATGTTATGTTGCTGCTTGAGAATGTTAACATTTCCTTGCCGAATTTCGCAATTTATCTTTGGTGGAATGCTTCTCTCCTAGAATATGCAAAGGAAAATAGGACAGCCATGGAGTATTATAATATAAGTAGTATTGAGTACAGAGATATTATGTATGGTTTCTCTCCAAGAAAAACTATTGTTGTTCAACTTAATGATGCTGAGATCTTAGTCGATATGGGAACAGGAGTGGCGCTATATGCGGTGATCGGTGAGGTATCATTAAGTCTCGTTGAAACGAATATGATATGGAGACATGCTATATTACTCAGCATCATTTTGCTTGTAATTCTCTGCGTATTATCCATAGTTTCTCTTAGGGTGGGTATTAGGAGAAGGGGTGAGAGAAAATGAGGTTGGCTGAGGAGCTTAAAGATCCCTACTATTTATACTCGATAGGTCTTGTATTGCTTAGCATATGTGTATATGTGTACATTAATATTTATCCAGAATTTGCAATGAACGTATCTGCGATATTATATCCAGCTATCGCCGCTATCCCTGTAGTAGTGTATCTGGTGAGCATAAGGAAGGTTAGCTTTAGTTGGGAAGATAAGTTCAGTGTGATGATAGTCTTCCAGTGGATAGGATCAATAATCTGGTTTGTAGGAGAAATTATATGGTGTTGGTACTATAACCTATACTATGGCTTAGGAAATCCGTATCCATCCATAGCTGATATTTTCTATGTTGGTGCATACTTCCCAGTAATTATGGGACTGGCAATCTACATAATCTATCTGTATAGAACGATAAAGCTTGAGCTTACCCGCACACAGCTTCTGGCGGGGATATCCTCAGCTATTGGTGCTGGTGTTATTGTTGGTGCGATATACTGGATTATGACAATTGCCTCGTATGCTGGAGAAATGATTCCTTTAGATGAATTCATATTGAATATACTCTACGTATTGCTGGACGCAGTACTCCTCGTAGTCATAGTGTTTGGGTTCATTGTTATAAGAGGAAAAATGGACAGAATCCTACTGCTATTCCTCGTAAGCTGTCTACTCATCATCGTCTATGATGTTTCCTTCGCGTATCTTGAGGCATATGGACTATACTACGATGGTCATCCTGTTGAGCTGTTAGATCTAATATCATATATAGTCGACGCACTCGCTTTCTACGAAGTAGCAAAGCTTGTCAAATAGCTTTGGTCTTAGATCTCTCTTCTCTTTTTGTATTGACGGCAAATCCATATACCTCATTTTTTCTTTCCTCCAAAAATCTTTGATACGAATTCTCTCATGGCTATATTGGCTATTTCTCTCATCGCCATTGTCCCTAGAGCTATAGTTACTTCCTGTAGGATTGTTTTCCAAGTAAATCTGTTTCTCCTAACATAATAAGCTATTTTTCCTGATGCGTAGAAATATATTGTTGCTATGATCGGAGCGAAAATAACTGCCGATATTGAGAGGATCCATATCTCTCTTATAGATATCGCAGCTGAGTACTCTGGAGTTATAAGTAGGTGTAGGATTAGCAGTATTAGTCCCAGAAAAGTCAAAAAACCAAACTTCATGCCAACCTTTTTCTCCCTAACAAGAGTCCTTGTATATTTCTGGATTGCAAATAGTAGAGAGAAAACTGTTATTATTATCCATATTGTCGCATTACCTGCAACGCCGAAGCCCATCACAAAGCCTATTGTGGATGAGACTGCAACGAATACAAACATCCCATACGCACTTCTCAGAATCCTTCCTTTCCTCCTCATAATAAGATAGGTAAACATCAACGCCACCAAGATGGGAGTAATCACAAACATGAGCATGTAGAGCTGCGTTCTAAGCTTCCAGACAGCTAGTCCTGCAAGAAACACAGATGATAATATCACCAGGGGGGATAGAAAAACCCTATTCTTATCACTGCCATATAGTATTATGATTCCTGCGGTAGATGCAAAGAAATCGGCTGTCTGTATGATGAACATGGATGAGTTAAATAGGTACCACGCTAGAAGAGCCCCCCAAAGGATATACTCAGAATTCACATACACTAGATCTATGTCCATCCCTAGATAGATGAAGGCTACCCATATACCACCAAGCAGTATAGCGAGAACAACAGATATCTTTGCTTTTATTGGGTGATTCCACGCAGTGATTCCCAACAGTATTAGGAATCCAGCAATCAGAATTGTTATCTGTAGTCTTACCATGTAGAAATATTCGTATACCAATAGTGCTGAAACGAGTATTGTCAAAGGAACTGTGCTTTTGTCTACGAATCCCTTAAATCCCCCGAACACATTTTCCTTAAAGTACTTCCAGATAAGTCTCTCTATATAGGACGAAGCCATAAATTCCTCCCACTAAGATAATCCGAGGCTAAAGACCGCTAAAAACCACAAAAACATCCAACAAGTAGTATTCTTTACCACTACTTAAAGAAAAACACAAAAAGGTGTAACGGCTTGAGGATTAGGTCCTGATACTATTGCCATACTTGTTATGGTACGCAATCATAGCTACAGACTTCCGAGGCCTTGTTGCTGGCTTCTCATCTGGATAACCCACGGCCAGTGCGCCGACCAAAACCTTGTTGTTGGGTATGTCTAGCTCCCTTTTAATTCTCTCAAACTCATATATCCCAATCCAACATGTACCTAAACCATACTTCATAGCAGCTAAAGAAATATTGTGTAGGGCCATAGCAGTATCGGACATATGATACACAGGGCTTACATTCAGATCCGAAATAGCGACTATTATAAGTGGAACATCGGCAATCCAATCCTCACCCTTGGCCTCAGCAATAAGCTTTATCTTCTCTCTATCATCTACCACAATGAATTCCCAGGGCTGCCTATTTTTACTACTAGGAGCCCACCTTGCAGCGTCCAGAAGCTTCATGATGATATTCCAATCAACCTTATCGGGTTTATATCTTCTAATAGATCTCCTCTCGAATATTGCCCGCAAAACATCATAACAATCTAACTCATACATCACAATACCCTCCAAGAAATAAGAAGGTATGTATATTTATTGAATTAAAATTTATTAAGGAGCTTAAATCGCTACGTCTTATGTTTGAGTAAGGCGATGTATAGGATTATACCTACCAGAGCGATAATTACTATTACTACGATCGGTAGCCATGTTGGGGATCTAGTAGTTGGGCGATAAAGAACGCCTTCTTGCTCAGTAGCTGAGGTGGAAGGATTACTAGATGGATCTAGAGGGTTTGTTCCATGTCTTACTTCCTCACCATCACTAAAGCCATCACCATCGGTATCACTATCAAAAGGATCAGTATTATGATGATACTCTTCTATATTAGTAAGACCATCATGATCTGGATCTTCTGTTGAATCATCGGTAGACGGATCAAGACCATTCCAAACTTCCCAACCATCGGGCATACCATCATCATCAGTATCTGGGTCGCAGGGGTCTGTATTATATATGCCATATGAATATATTTCCTCAAAATCACTTAGACCATCATCATCAGTATCTGGATCACAGGGATTAGTACCATATAATATCTCATCGCCATCACTTAGACCATCATCATCAGTATCTGGATCACAGGGGTCGGAACCATACACTAAAATTTCTTCATCATCATATAAATCATCGTCATCTGTATCGCGATCTCGGGGATCCGTACCATATACTAGTATTTCATCGTAATCACTTAAAGTATCGCCGTCAGTGTCGCTTTTTACGGGACTGGTACCATATATAAAAACCTCATCACCATCATTTAGACCATCACCATCAGAATCCTTACTCCATGGATACGTACCAAATATCTCTACTTCCATAAAGTCGCTTAGGCCATCATCATCGGTATCGCAATCTGTAGGATCCGCATTATTATAATATTCCTCCACATTTAATAAACCGTCGCTATCTAGATCCCTCATTGAATCATTTAAAAGTGGATTTAAATAATGATAGGATTCCCAACCATCGGGCATATTGTCACTATCAGTATCAATATTATTTGGATCTGTACCATATGCTTCCTCATATACATTGTTTAGTTTGTCATTATCAGCATCATCTATTTTGTAGTACCATGTAGGTTTGATTAACGGTTTCGTATCATTTCCCTGCGGTGTCTCCCCAATACCATCTTCGTTTGTATCCTCTCCAGTATAGTTATCCCAATAGTTTCCCAGCTGATTCGTCCATGAAGCCCCATTGTATACGTAAGGAGTACTAGATGTTGTTACCCATGTGTTATTACCATACGTGTTTATGTGTTGTGTGTTGTTTACGAAGTTATTGAAAAATATCTTATTATCTGAGGAATTTACAAAGTAAATTCCAAAATTATTATTGCATATGGTGTTATTACATATAGCATTTTCTGAAGAATCCACAATGTGTATACCCTCTACATCGTTCTCTAATACATTATTGCAGATAACATTACTCTGAGATTTTCTAATATAAATTCCAAATTGGGTATTCCCTAATACTATATTGCCAAACAATATATTATTTGTTGAATTAAATATCAGCAGTCCATAACTATTATTCTGTACCTTATTACCACATATGCTATTTCTATTCGAACAATTTATGTATAGCCCATAGTGATTATTCTCCTTGAACATATTGTTGTATATGTAGATCTCCGAGGAATAGCAAATGACTATTCCATTGCTATTATTAAATATTATATTATCATAAATGTTATCCTCCACAGATCCTACAATAAATATCCCACCATAATACCATTCTTGCACTATTAGATTCCTAATGGTTACATTTTTTGCATTTTCTATATATATCCCCCACTTACTACTTGCATTAGATACGCCATCTAGTATGTGCCCTCCTCCATCCAAAATAACATTACTTGCTTTTATGTAGATTCCTATCTCTGCTGTGCAGTTTATTATGTCCTCTGTGAGTTCATAGTACCCAGACTTATTAATAAGTATATAATATGACGAAGTACTTTCTCTTCTGCGTGCCATTCCAAGTATTGAAAAACATCTGTAGTTCGTAATCTCCTTATCATCATTTATTGCTGCCTGTTTCTCTATGTAACTAGAAAACAAGATGCATGAGACAATATTTACAAATAGAAATAATGTAAATAAAATGATGAAGGCCCATGAGAGCCCCCTTTCCATAGGGTTTCACCTATGGGGAAGAAATACATTTTCACCTATCTATAATAAAACTACTTTTATAGACTTTTCCTTACTTTAAGTGTTTTAGAGTCTGAGAATGTTTGATGTATTAGATAAAATACGCATAAGTCTGAAAGAAGTTAGAATAAAAAGGAATTGTATCAAAAAGAGACTACCTATACCTAACGTCGCCACGGTAATCTGGTAGGATTATTGGTGCTTTTCTTTTTGTTCTTATTTTAGCCTCTTTAAGCATGTTCTCCCATCGCACCACGTGGTTCAGGGTCAGCTTACCTAAAGACACTTTCTTTATGTGTTTGGATGTGAAGATACCAGCACGGCGACCAAACACTGTGATCTCTAATAGGCTATTACCCATCAATCTGTTTTTGCCATGAACACCACCTGTGCATTCTCCTGCTGCGAAGAGGTTGGGTATAGGCTTTCTCTTAGCGTCGAGAACTTGGGTATACTTATTTATCACAATACCTCCATTCTGGTAGTGGAGTGTTGGGAAGACTAATATTGGTTCTTTTCTGATATCTATGCCATACCTCTTAAATTGTCTGAGCATAGCAGGTAAGAACTTTTCTATTGTTCCTTCTCCATGGATTATTTCTATCATGGGGCTATCCAACCAAACGCCCCAACCAGTTATAGTCCTAATACCCTTCTTCCTATCATAGCACTCACGAATTATTGCGGATGAAACAACATCTCTTGGCTCCAGCTGATACACAAATTGTTTACCCTCAATATTGACTAGTTGCGCACCCAACGCACGTACTTTCTCAGTAACTAATTGACCCGCAAGTTGTGGAGGCCATGCAGCCCCAGTGGGATGGTACTGAACGGAATCCATATCCCTTAGCTGCGCTCCGACTCTATAAGCTAGTACGACTCCATCCATGGTTGCACCATAGTGATTGGTTGTTTGGAAGCCCTGTATATGTAGTCTTCCAAAGCCACCTGTTGCTATCACTGTTGCTTTTGCTCTAACCACATGGTATCTCCCAGTTTCAAGGTTCATTATCACGGCACCTGCGACTTGTCCTCTATCATCGGTTATTAGTTCGACCGCTGGGGAAAACTCGAGGACTGGAATCTCCCTATTTAGAACTTCATCCATAAGAACACGCATTATTTCTAGTCCGGTGTAATCCCCACATGAGTGCATCCTATATCTACTGCAGCCGCCACCAGAAACCTCAATCATTGTTCCATCAGGCTCCTTATCGAACATAACACCGAGGTCTTCTAGGAACTTTATTATGAGTGGTGCCTCAGTAACTAGGATCTTAACGAGCTCTGGATCATTAGTATAATGTCCACCCCTCAACACGTCTAAGAAGTGGTATATTGGAGAATCATACTCCCTATCCGCGGCTTGTATACCGCCCTGGGCCATCTTTGTATTTGCATCCCCGAACCTAAGCTTGGTAACCATCAGAATTCTATCAGCAGGAACACCATTGATGTTAGCCCACAAAGCAGCTGATGCGGCGGCGCCTCCTCCCCCTATGATTAGTATATCGACATCGTAGTCTATATCATCCAGATCTATCTCGCTTGGGTCTATGAGTGCATGGGCTTCAAGAAGATCAGCAACCTCATGTGGTGCTAGCTGTCCCTTGTAGGCTCCTACCCTGACAGGTCTTTTTGTTCCCTCTTTGTAATCTGGGTGATACTTGTGCACAAGTTCTTCTCTCTCAGCCTCGGGCATTTTTGGGAAGGTCTCTTTAAGTCTCTTCTCGCGGGTTTCCTCAACTTTTTCTATTGAATCCCAAAACTCAGGTGGGTAGCCTGGATACTCTACCACAGTATTTCACCTCAGAGAACTATATCCTCACCTTTCTGAAGTTTTTCTGCAAGCACCTTCCAATCATCCACACTCATAGAGAGCAGCTTCTTGAACTGCTCCTCATAGTTCCCGTTTTCGATTTCCTCAACTCTTTTCTCCAAATGCTTAGCCTTTGGTGCTATATACTTACCATAAAGCCTCCTAACAAGCTGAAAAACATTATAATGGACGATCTCCGCGGGGCACCGCATACTGCAAGCTCCACATGCTATGCAGTCAAATATCATTTTAGCGGCCTTTGCGAGGTTCCCTCTCAGTATTGTTTGAATAGCATCCATAACGGGCAGCTCCTGAGGACATACCTTGGTACATGCATTGCACCCGACACACCTGGCAATCTCGGGGTATAGAGATAGTATAGTATTAACATCGGGCTTGACATTATTTATATCGTATTTTCTCCTCTCAGCAGGCACGAAGGGTAGCTGAGTGAGATACATACCGTCTTCAACGGGTGTCTGACATGCTAAGCCCGAGTATAGTCGGTAGTCATTCTTCTTTCGGTAAAATGTTGTACAAGCCCCACAAAAACCGCCTCGACACCCAACACCACGTATGAGTTTATAGCCAATATACTCTAAAGCCTTTATTATTGTTATTCCCTCGGGTACTTGATACGCCTTACCCATGAAGTATATGGTTACCATGCGGGGCTCAACTTCTTTTGGCGTTTTCCCCTCAGTTCTTCTGCCCAAAACTATCACCGATTAAATATTTGTTGGGAAGTTGTATAGGTAACCTATCTTAGCACACTGTATAGCTCTTTACTTATAGACATAAAATAAGATATATAACAACTCATATATACATTAATAAGGATAAGATTGTAGCTATGACTAGGATTTATGTATCAATATGCTACCTCTGCTATTGTCTGCCTCGTAATTCGATAAGTCTATGCTTTTCTAGCTCCCTTAGGAAGCCTATAAAATTGTCGATTTCTTCGCAGCCGATCATTCCTAGAAGATCTTTGAGCGTTATCTCTCTATCTCTTCTATGAGCCTCCGATATTGCATTTATAAGATCAGTTATATCGGTAAGATTGAATAGTGTTGCTATTGGTTTTGCCATCCCTAGGGCTTGTGGTTTCACAAGCGGTTTTATGATGATGTTTTCGGCTTCCATGAGCATCCTTATGTTTTTAATGTCTGTTTGTCTTGGCATTGTGTTTATCTTCTTTTCGACGAAGCATATCACTTTACTTAGCATCTCGCTGTCTGGTGTTTCTGGGAAGACGAGTTTGAGGAGGATAAAATACCAGCTATACCTAATAAATAGGTCGTATACCCTCCTTACGTTCTCATCCACTTTATTTTGGTCTAGCAATACGATTTTATCTAGGCCTTCCCTAAATATGCTCTCTATGTATCCCAGTTCTTTCTTTGAGTATTCGCGTCTATCGACTTTGATAAGGGCGATTCCATTATTTAGTTTGATCATGTCAAAATCTTTGTGAATCATCGTTATGACGCATTCTAGGGAACCATACTTAGCCAATATTGAGTCTATTTCCTTTGAGAAGAAACTCAGTATTCGGTCAACACTATCTGAGTAGCAGCGTAAGTCCAATATTTTTTTGTTAATATCAGCAACAGCGATTTTTTGGTTGCCTATAGCGTCCTTCTCACAGACTACTAGGAAATCCTTAGCATAAACTCTATTGTTGGAGCAGATGGTTCTCATATTGGATACTTCGACACTTCGTAGTACGGGTTCTCCCCGACTATTTATCCCACAGAGAAATATGTGGTCGCGGTGAAAAAAACCTATCTTTGACACTCCAGATGATATTGCTTCCTCAGCATCCTCCCTCCTAACGGTATATGTCTCAACCTTTCCACATTGAGGACACTTAAACACAACGACCTGTCCGACGACTATCGGCAATAAACACACCTAAAATATCTCCGTTATTTTGAATTCTGGAATCAAAACCTTCTTTTCAACATCAATGCCTCTCATTCTTAGTATCGCCAACAAGAATTTGACTTCATCACCCCTCAATTTGTCTTCAGATAACCCAATGAGATCCTTTATTGTCAATTTTCTTGTTGTCTCTTTTAATACTCTTTCGAATATCCCAAGATAATCTATATATTTCCCTACTTCATGCCTAAGATATGCAGCTAAGGACTTTGGATCTTTTATATTTCTCATAGCTGATCGCAATCTACGAAGAATCAGATCGATACTAAACTCTGGCTGAGGAATGTTGAATATGTCTAGTTTCATTCTTGCTTTTTCTTCAATAGCTATTTTTCGTTGTCCCTCAAAAACATATGTTAGAAGAATCCGCAGAAGTTTAACTATGCTTGGGTCGCGACCATAAATATAGATATCATCATAGGCTAGAAACCAGCATAGTAGTTTAGCAAAGTTGTCTATTCCCACAGCATCTATAACATCGAAGACAGGTATTCTCTCTAGAACAGCATATCCTTTGATCAGATATGCGCCCCTTATAAATCCATGCGAATCTACATCTACGACAAGTATGTGTGGCTGAGGCGCATCATGCTCTATTGGAATCCTAATAATACCTGAGGGATCCTTCGCTATTTCCTCCTTGTCCACATAGACTTCATTTTCACCGCCACAGAATGGACATTTTACCTTAATGGTGATGTATCTCTGAGATTCAGGCAAAACTTGTACACCTATGCCACTACTTATTTATATTGCAATTTCATAAAATAAATTTAGACCTCCAAATACCAATCCAGGATATTAGCTCTACTGCTCTTTGGTGATGTCTATGGTTCTTGTTTTGCCTTGGCCTATGTGGGAAGATGCTCTACCCCGTGAATTCCCATACGGTACATGGGGGTTTGTCGCCTTACTTATTATATCCATTGCTTATTTGCTGACAATGTGGCTGATAGGTCTTCTATTCCTGAGAACATACAAGCTGTTTCCGCAGAAGAAAGAATACAAATATTTCGGGATAGGTATCTTAACCGTGGCTTTCTTTGACAGTATTCATGTCCTTGGAGACATTATGTTCTTTATTATGAATGATTCAAGAGTTCCGATAGCTCTGGGTGCCGATGTAGTATTTTATTTCTATCCAACAGCGACGAGCCTCTCTGTTATGGGTATATTCGTATTCTACATACTTGTTTACACATATGGTGTCTACAAGCTTGAGGAGAGAAAACCATTTGACAATGTCTTCTACGCACTTGGGCTGCTAGGCATAGCGCTTGGCCTAAATCCATATAATTTCTGGCACATGGTTAAGCCCGAAGGAGCTTTTGACACGAAACCTATTACTGGTATATTCCTTCTCATAGTTGGGATCCTCGCTGTCTACAAGTTCTACACGGCTCTCAAAACTAAGCTTAGCCTAGAATTGGAGAAGGCTCCTGGAGGTATGAAAAGAATTAAAATAGTCACTTGGGGTTTGATTCTAATGCTTATACTTGTATTCCTAATGGTGCCTCATGGCATGTTGGCATCACTAGCTGGCAAGGGAGTTGAGTGGGCAAAAGTAGCTATGATCGTCATAACATATATAAAGCTTATATCCCTTGGATCCTCGGCGATATTGATATATTCTGGCTTTGTCTGGCCAAGCTGGGCTGAGAGAATATTTGGTAAATAAATCGTTTTTTCTTCTTTTTGTTCGGTTTGGAGAGATAAAATAGACATGAAGGTGAAGATCAGACCTGTAGATCCTAAGGATTTTAAAAGTATTTGGCTCATAGAGAGACTAAGCTTCAAGACTCCATACTCCCGTTCTCTGCTCAGATATCTTATGCAATGCTCACACGTTTTCTTGGTTGCTGAGCTAGAGGGAAAAGTTGTGGGCTATGTTTGTGGGGTTATTGAGAGAAGAGAACAGGTATTGGGTCATATATTCAGCATAGCTGTCCACCCAGAATACAGAAGAATGCGTATAGGAACAGCTCTTATGATCGAGGCAATGAATATGCTTAGGCGGCGGGGAGCTCAGAAAATATATCTTGAGTGCAGAGTCTCTAATATTGCAGCAATAAAACTATATGAAAAGCTTGGATTCAGAGTAACAAAACGGATAAAAAGCTACTATAGGGATGGAGAAGACGCCTACATAATGGAGTTAGAACTCTAAAGCTACGCAAATACGTTAGATTCGACTAACCTATGATAATTGGTAAAAAAGAATAGTAAATTGGTATTATTGGGGAATGATGGTTATAGGAATCACTATTCCCCGAGGCGAAACCAATCTAATAAACCGCCTAGGCGGTTGGCTACTGTTATATGCCGCAGAAAACAGGAAAATCTTTTCTTGTCCGAAATTTCCTAAGGTTTTATAGATACTATTTTGTGTCTAGATCTGGACGTATCTATGGGCTCACGGGGAATATGCTTAGACCTTAGCGACATAGTAAATGTGGCAGAAGAACCAGCATACCTAAGAGAAATTCTGGATAGCAGAAATTTAAAAAAATATGGCGAACAAGTAATCATAGTTTCAGTTCTTTCTCTGAGCTCCAAAGACCATGAATGTTGCAATATGAGAAGGCAATAAGTCTCCCAGGTTTCTCAGTTCTAAATGTGAATGTCGCTGTAGGCTCGGTATAAACACCACTGGTATTGGGCCCTTGGGTAGATTCCCCATGAGAATTAAACTCAACAAAACCTATATCATAAGGGAAGTTTGAGCCCCCAGGCCAGAAAATAAGCCTTATCCACCTTATGTGGTGCTCAGTAGTATTTGGATGCGGAATCTCCTTCCCAACGGAAACCCTAACAGTGATTGGTCCGCCCTTCTTGGCTTCCCCTAAGATTTCGATCACAGGGACATGCTTCTCAGTTTTCCAGTCTGCCGTTTTGAAGAGGAAGGACATAACGATCACCATATAGTATGACGAAAAATGAAATATAGGGAAAATACCTAAAGTTCTTTGTAGCAGAACCACCAATCGTAGCACTCTAATTCCTTCTTCTTTGCTTTTTCGAGACGCTCTTCAGCAGTCTTTATATCGGATGCTGGTGGAACTATGACCTTATCTCCTATGAGTTCATTATTCGGCCAATTCGCAGGTATCGCCACACCATTAGCGTCGGAAACCTGGAGTGCTTTAACAAGTCTCAGGATCTCATCCATATTCCTACCTACCTCCTGCGGATAGTAGAGAACCGCTCTTAGGATACCATTTGGATCCACTATAAAGACAGCACGCACAGTGTTGGTACCCTTGCCAGGATGAATCATGCCTAGTAGCTGTGCTATTTTTCCTTGATCATCAGCTATTATCGGAAACTTGATCTCAACACCAAGATTCTCCTTGATCCACTCAACCCACTTAATATGAGAGAACACTTGGTCAATTGATAAGCCTATCAACTCAACGCCAAGCTTCTTAAACTCATCGTATCTTTTTTGGAACGCTACGAACTCGGTGGTACATACTGGCGTGAAATCTGCTGGATGGCTGAATAGGATAACCCACTTACCCTTATAATCATCTGGGAATCTAATTATGCCTTGTGTTGTCTGAGCTTCGAAACTGGGCATCTTCTCGCCGAGAGTAGGAATCGAAATTCCTCTTATTTCTTCACTCATATTCGATCACCATACTATAATAGAAAAAAATCACACATTAAATAATGAAATATATAATAAATGGTTCGAAAAATAATAAAAATATTTAATATTCGCAATATTCATTTGTAGCTGTAAGGACAACAAGCAAAAGGCAAAAAATCAATGCGGGGGGAATGATGTTCCTATTTTTCATAGTATCGGCGATCTTAGCAGGTCTTATAGCGACATCTATTGGAGGAATACCGATACTCTTTATAAAGGAGAGGATCCACAGAAGAAGCTTTGATATAGCTAATGGTATCGCAGCAGGACTCATGCTTGCAGCCTCAATCTTCAGCCTACTGCTTCCTGGATTCGAAATAGGGGGCTTAGTACCAATAATTTCTGGTTTTCTCCTCGGTATGCTTTTCATTCTCCTCCTAAAAGATAGGATTCATGTCTTCTACTATAAGCTACGCGGTAAAATGCGGCCAACAACTATGTATAGAGCACTAATAGTTTTTGTCGCAATAACACTACATAATTTCCCAGAGGGGATGGCTGTTGGTGCGGCCTTCGCCTCAGGAAGTATAGCACTGGGAATCGAAGTGGCGTTAGCAATAGGAATACAGAACATCCCAGAGGGATTTGCAGTAGCAGCACCACTAATAGCGATAGGAAAATATCCCAGAAAAAAGGCATTTATGTTCTCGATTTTAAGTGGTCTAGTAGAGCCAATAAATGCGTTTGTAGCATATGTTCTAGCATCGACAATTCGTGGGTTACTGCCATACTTCTTTGGCTTCTGCGCAGGGGCGATGATGTTTGTGGTACTAAATGAAATGATCCCAGAGGCACAGCACGGAGAATACTTTGACATATCAACTATAGCGATACTAGTTGGGTTCATAACGATGTTCATACTAGACGTCTCGCTATAGGAATCACATACCTTAAGCTTCAAAAGAAATTTGTTACAGAGATCTCTGAGTTCTATTTGGAGAATATATCCATAAGAAATATAAGTCTTAGCGGTCAACTTCTAATTTTCTTATTCTTATTGAGACCAAACTATTTGTTATATCCATTATTGCGTATGTGGGATTTCCAGTAAGTATTCCCGAAGCCTCGCCTGGATTTAGTATAAGAGTATCAAATTCATCAGCCCTCAGAGTATAGGTTATCTCCTTCTCGAAGCCTCTCTGCAGAATTTGATATTCTCCGCCTCTAACGATGCTGAGCTCTACTCTGTGTGTATGCCCATAGAAAATATATCTGTATCCAGCGCTGATAGCTAGGCTTCTTATCATTCTAAATGTAAGTTCTATGCTTCTCCAACCATGTACGATAAGCGCCTTTAAGCCAAGAACCATGATCTCTCTTGGCTGGGATTCTATTGATATCCTAGAGTTTCTGATGAGCTGGAGTATTGTGTCTTTATCGCCATCATTGTTGCCCCATACACCATAGATATCAACACCAAGTCTTAGTAGTCGTCTTATGGTTATAGGAGATATATAGTCACCACAATGTATCATAGCGTCAGGCTTCTCCACGTTGACAACTTCATGCAGCTTGTCGACAGCTATTATATTCTCATGAGTATCCGACACTACAAGCAGACGCATAGCCACCACCTTCTTCCTATAGGAAAACTTCTTTATTAGTCTATATGTCGGGAGGGCCAAAAACAGCAAGTTTTTCGTATAGGGCTATATGTAGGGGAATTATTCTATCTGGATGATACTTCAGAGCGGTCTCATAGGCGTTCCTACTGAGTTCTTCGTATAGTTCATCGTCTCTGAATATTCTTGTTATATATCTGCGTGCTTCACTAATATTCTTGAATCTAAATCCGTTGTATCCATGCTTTATAAACTCGCTGTATCCCCCTTGGGTATACGCAACTACAGGAACCCTATGTGCCATGGCTTCAAGCGCGGCTAGGGAGAATGTCTCAAATGGACTAGAGATAGCAAAGCATCTAGCGTAGAATAAAAGCGTTTTTAGTGTCTCATCATCAACAAAGCCTGTGAATATAATGTTTTTAGGCGCTATTTTTCTGAACTCCTCTAGAAGCGGTCCCTTCCCAACAACCACAAGTCTGTAGGGCAACCCAGCAAATATTTTTAGGATGTATGGAAGATTTTTCTCATGGCTGATCCTCCCTACCCAGACCGCATAGTTTTTCTCTTCCAAGAAATCATATATCTCATAGACTCTTCTATTTGGCGCCTCAAATTCCCATCTTGGAAGTGGATTTGGGATAATTAGTATTCTTTTCGCAACAATTTTCGCTCTTTTAGGGAGATATTCTACAAGCTCGTCCCTAGCATATTTTGATGGGACAATAACAACTCTGGATTTGAGTAGAGATCTCGCTAGGAAAAATCTATCGACCTTCTCAATAGGTTTATATAGCCTACCAAAGCGAACTTTTGTATAAACGTTGACTAGGGTATGGTACGTCAGGATTATAGGAGGCTTCCATTTAAGCGGCCGGAGTGATATTCTTAGCTGTTCTGTTGAGACATACGGTGTATGTGCATGTATAACATATCTTGATGGTTTAAGTATCCTCCTTATATTCAGTCTTAGTGCAATTAGCGGGTCAAAAGGCCTTGGTGCCCTGAACTCTGGGTATATATATCTCAGAGAGAATGAGTTAAGCAAAATTTTCTTTGTCAGCCCATCTTGAACAACTCTGAGAGCCTCCCTCTGTGGATATGGTGCAAGAAGAATTGTTCTTACTCCATATCTTGATAACTCTTCTATAAACAAATCAATAATCCTTGTAACGCCAGACATCAAAGGATGGTATGTATCAGTAGTCATTATGACTGTTAGGTCTCTAGGCAGTTTTCTTCCCCAAGTAAGCCGTGCTGGAAAAAATGAAAGCAGTGAAAATTTCCAGAACAACTTTCTCAATTTTATTTAATATAAGTTTGGCAATAATCATAACATAGGTGTTATATATGTCGGGTCAAGGTGAGTATGAGCGTCAGAAAAAAATAGCTGTGACAGCAATAATGATTTTCGGTCTGATAAGTCTGTTTGGGGACATAATATATGAAGGAGCAAGAAGTGCGATATCGGCATACTTAGAATTACTGTTGACTCCCGCATTTATTGTTGGCCTAGCCGTTGGACTAGGAGAGTTTCTTGGTTATGCACTAAGATTCCTGTCGGGCTATGTTGCAGACACAACACGGGCTTATTGGGGCCTAACAATCACTGGGTATGTTCTTTTAGTATCCATCCCGCTCCTAGCCTTCTTCGTGGATTGGAAAATAGTTATCTTCCTTATAGTCCTCGAAAGAGTTGCAAAAGCTATCAGAACCCCCGCTAGGGATACGCTGATATCTGTGACTACCAAGGCTATTGGCAGAGGAAAAGCTTTTGGTCTCCATGAGCTGATGGATCAGATAGGAGCAACTGTTGGTCCTCTCATAGTTACTGGCGCCATATGGTATAAGCTCCAGCAAGGCGCAACAAAAATCGCACAACTACAATTCGCCTTTATGATTCTCCTAATACCATATCTAATACTTCTAGTTGTCCTCTTCAGTGGATATCTTAGATTAAAATTACCTACACAGGAAGCTCTAGTTGGTGCTAGGGCATCTATGCATCCAGAATCATTATCCAGAAGATTCTATCTGTACTCCTTCGCAGTTATGATGAACACAGCAGGTCTTTTCCAAGTAGCATTGATTCTCTATCGAGCCACAGAGATATTCATTGAGATATTATGGATAGTTCCACTACTATATCTCCTAATACAAGGCGTGGATGCTGTGATAGCACCCATAGCAGGTATAGCTTATGATAAGAAGGGTATATCTGTTCTAATTGTTCCCTTCCTACTATCGGTCTTCCCAACAATATTCATAGCGTTGCCATTCATAGGTATTGGTGGGATGCTAATGTCCCCGGTGATATCGGTTGTTCTAGCATCAGCATTCTACGGTATAGTTCTTGGGATGCAGGAATCAATATATAGAGCCGCAGTAGCAGATTTGACGGGAATCTCAAAAAGAGGACTTGGATATGGGATATTTAGCACACTATATGGATTCGGCTTCCTGATCTCTGGTGCCGTTCTGGGATATATCTTAGATATCTCAAAAATAGATCCGACATATATGCTCTACGCCGTAATATACTCGATAGTGCTACAGATAGTAGCCATAATCCTCCTATACCTATCCCTTAGAAAGTAGAGATATGGAATGCATGAAATTCCCTATTTTATTTTAGTCTCTCAATTATTATCGCGGGGCATACTCGGGTGACACCTTCGATGTTGTTTAGATATCTAACAAACTTTGTCATTTCCTCGGAATTTCTAAACCATACTTCAAGAAGCAGCATATGATCGCCACTAGAGGAATACATTTTTACGATTCTATCATCATTCTTAAGTGTATCAATCACCTTGACATATGCTTCTGGTGTTGTGTCTATGCCTATGAGAGCAACTATGTTGAATCCTATTTTTCGAGGATCGACCTCAATTGTATATCTCTTTATTATTCCGAGCTCCTCGAGTTTCTGTAGCCTCTTCCTCACGGCGGTCTCGCTTACTCCTAGTTTCCTAGCTATCTCCACGAATGGCATCCTAGCATTTTCCATAAGTAACCTTATCAGTTTCTCGTCTGAAATCTTACCTTTTTGTGGAATTTTCTATCACCTAAATTAAAAATTAGAATTCTTAGTTTAAGAAGTAAGGCATTAATATCGAATTCTATACCATAATGATTCATATTACATACTTATTTGTTTCTCCTCGACAAAATAATTATGTTTTGGGCCTCCTGAAGATTGATAGTAGACTTACAAGGATAAATGTAGTCGATGTAAAGACAATAGCTGAGCCTGCTGGCTGTATACCGATGATCCCCTCCTCCGCCAGATATCCTCCCGTAGTAGCAATTATTGATCCAAGCACTCTGGTTACGTTCATTCCGGATCCGAAGCCTCCAGAGCCTACAGCTCTCGCCTTTCCTCCCTCTTCTATAGATTTTGTTAGTTGTGGTGTGAATAGCAGGCTTGAAGCCAGACTGTATGTAGCGAAGAATAGTATGGTCAGCGGAAGCATTGCGAAGCTTGCTGATAGTGCGAAGAGAACCATTGAGAAATTAGCTAAGATGTTTATTGTTCGCCGATACTTTATTATTGGTCTATATAGATATCCTCCTAGAATCTGCATAATGGCTGAGAATATGGGGAGTGCTGTAAGAATCAAACCAGCAATGCTTGGTGGAATCCCAGCATCTATAAGGATTATCGGGGCATATGTGTTTACTATGGGGACAAGAGAGACAGCGTTTGTGTTGAGGAACAAGTCGCGAATATTCCTAACAGTTATCCTCAACGCCTCCTTTAGCTCTATCTCATGTGTTTCTGCTTTGGGGAGAAGAAATACTATGGGAAGAGTAGAAGTTGAGATTATTGTGGAGAAAATAAATGTTCCATAGAAGCCATAGTACTCATATATAAACCCACTAAGAACTGTTCCGACGAACGCACCTACATACGAAATCGATAATGTCTTTGCAAGTCCTTGAGATGCACTCTTCCTATCCATGTAGCTTGAATAAGCAAGGAAAGTTGACCAAAAGGACGCTATGCCAAGACCAAGAACAATACTTGATATGTACACATCAATGGGGCTCTTAGAAGATAGATAAAGCATGAACCCTGCTCCATATAGTAGTGTTGCGGATCCAAAGATTATCCTATGGTCAGTTTTTTCTGCCAACCAACCGGCAATAGGCCTTGTGAATATCTGAAAAACATTGTTAACTAGTATCGGCAGTATTGCCAGACCCTTAGGTATCCCAACAGATACCACTTTGAGAGGAATAGCTATCTTCATAGCAGTATTAAAAGCAACAGGAATTAGAAACGAGATTACCAACACACCAATCTGCATCCTAACACCAATCCCCGACATCTTAGCTCAGAATAATTATCGGCTAGATTAAACTCATATGAAAAACAGATATATTCATAAGAAAACACAGAAAAATAAAAAGAAGCCTAGGCCACATGAGCTCTGGGTACCCAAGCCTATTCGGCTGGGCCCCAGAGGGTCAGCCTAAGCCTGGCCCAGGCCACATGAGCTCTGGGTACCCAAGCCTATTCGGCTGGGCCCCAGAGGTTCAGCCTAAGCCTATGTATATGTATAAATGTTTCATTATTTTTAATGTTTTTGTTCTCGTTGATGTGGTCATGATGAGTTATCTTCTTTCTTTAGACACTAGTGGAAACTGGGCTTTCATTGCTGCTGTCGTCGTTAGAAGAAATCCTAGATTTCCATATAAGTCACATGTTGCAGGAATCAATAGGAGGATTCGCTGGAGAATAATAGTTCAAGTTCTTGAATACATAAATTCGGAGGGGTATGGTGTATGCCTAAAAACCGATATTCGAAGAAAAGTTCGCCTCTACACACGACAACGTATAAGCAAATCAAAGGCTTGGATATCGGTTTTAAAGAGGGAATTGGAGAGGATAGCGAATCATCTTCGTGATAAGAAATACTGGCCAATAAAACATATATACATAGACAAAGAGTTTATAAGATTCACGGACATATTAAAAAGCATATTTAAGGCGGAGTCTACTTATGCAACAAAAAATAGTATAATCTTGCTGAGCGACGTATTGGCGTATACAAATCACAGGAAAAAGTTTCTAATAAAGAAATATAGCAATATAGTTGAGCTCTGAGAAACATATCTCAAAACACTTTGGGAACTCTCGTAGAGCCCAGCTTCATCATCTCTATTAGCGGTTTGAAGAACTCATTAAAAGCAATGTATGCATATGCTCCGACAAATAGTAACGTCATTATAGCCATCGTCATCGTTGCGAAGAACTGAGACGGTTTGATCCCATAGTATATGTGAGTCGCGATATAAATTAGGTAAACGAGCCATAGAAACCATATTCCCAGAAGAGTCATAGCACTACTAATTACGACAACAGGTATAGGGATTTTAAGTATTTTGAAGCTTATGGCCAAGCAGTATATTATTATGCTGGATGCCAAAGAATAACTTATAACACCATAAAACTCAGGGAATCTAGCTGAGACACCATATGCGTATACAAGTATCCGATCCACAAAATATGCAAACATAAACCATATAATATGAAGCATAACAAAGAGATGCACAGCAGTGACAATATCTAGATTCCTCCTAACAAAATAGGCGGTAGCTATGAACCCTAAGAAAACAATAGAAGAAACTAAAGGACCCTCAAAGATACTTACACCCTCCTCGGCAATGTCCCTAAATGTCCTCTTTGGCATAAATATTGCGCCAAGAAACCTAATAAAAACGCGCCTCACATACAAAGTTCTTGCACCCCATTAGAGCTCAGAGCTTTTGACCATCATCATTCTTGTCAGTCCTCAGCTGGCTCATCATAGATAATATAATATTAAAAGCAAAAATGGAAAAAAAAGTCATGTTTTGTTCTTCCAATAAAAATAGGTTTTTTGGAAACAAAAAAGATATCAAGAGAGTGTTCTCGCGCTAATAGTTGTATTTATTGCTTGTAAGCCGCCTCCACAAGCCTAAAACTGGCGAACTTTTGAAATAATACACAGCCCTATAAAGAAACCACAACAGCCCCACCCAACC